>JAABUK010000447.1_pt1 | contig 87139 bp, 80 predicted proteins | sample 5559141 | NCBI WGS metagenome assembly JAABUK01 (sample SAMN10711869, study PRJNA513367) | rock metagenome | isolation source: Antarctica rocks | place: Antarctica: Victoria Land, Pudding Butte nord | collected 2016-01-03
CCACATAGCACAGAATAATGCAATTACTCACGCGACACGAATAAAAAGGGATTTGTCGCCTTCGGAAAGGCGACGCGCTATTCATCCCCGTGGCTAAAGCCAGGGGCTTTCCGCGCAATTTGGTAACAGAGCGTCCAGGAAACAATCAGCAGATAGGACTGATGAAGCGGAGCTTGAAGCAGCCCGATGTTGGCGGCGGTATAGAGCCATCCCTCGGTCAGCGGGTCATGGTCCTTCAGATAGCTGCTTTGAAGATGCCCGGAAGCGACCAGCAAGGCGGCTGCCGCCGCCAGGACCGCCGACAGCAGAAACGCGCACCAGTAGGCCGGATAGATGCGCCGGAAGCGTGCCTGCATGAACTGCCAGAAGCCATGCCTGCGGCGGGCCGCCGATCCCGCCGCGCTGGCGATGCAGTAGCCGCTGATGACAAAAAACATCTGCACGCCGAGGCTGCCCCGGCTGCCCAGGACAAACAGAGGCGTGCGGAACAGGTCCGGGAACATGACGCCGGTAATGGATGACGCATGAAACAGCAGCACCCACAGGCAGGCAATCCCGCGCCAGGCATCTAATGTTTGATAAGGTTTCAGGATCAGGGCCTCTTTCACCACTGTTGGCCCGGCTGCCGGCGTGTCCATCGTCACCCGCAGTCATGCCTAAGCTCTCTGATTAGTTGTCAATGCAAGTTTCGTGCCAGAAACACCTACGGAGCTTAGCCTGTGGTCACAGTCAAACAGAAACCGCTGGATGACGCATCAAGTGTCATCCAGCGGTTTTGCGTTTTCTATTTCTTTGATTCCTCAATGGCTTTCGCTACCCCAATCAAAGCCACGATGATGGCACTGACAGAAGCAACCCCGAGAAAAAGCCGTATATCTTCCATCTTGCTCAATCGGGTCAGGTCAAAGCTGCAATAAAGAAGGAAGACGCCTTGCGGCACTGCATACCCGGCAAATGCCGCTCCGATGAGAGGAAAGGCAACTTTCTCATTCATTGGCTGCTTGGCCTTTTTCCGAGCAAGGAGACAAAGGACAACAGCAATCAGAAGGCTCACCAAGCCCACTTGCTGCTGATGAGCGAAATCCAATCAATGATTTTCAACAGCCCTGTCCGTCTTCTCGAGCGATTTGGCAGGTGACCGGTTCTCGCTGCCCGCATCCCGGAATGCAAAGTAAGCGGCTGTTGCGCCAATGATTCCACCAGCCACCGCGCCAAACGGCCCGGCCAGTGCCCCGCCCAGTAATACCCCGCCTCCGGCTGAGCCACCGGCGGACATGACCGCAACCATTACGGCATTGTTTCTTGCAGTTTTGAGCGCGGCTTCTCTGTTGAACGTGGCTTTTTTAGATGGTTTAGCTTTTGTTTGATTGGTGTTGTTCATCACAGTGCCCTTTTTATCTGCTCATGTCCATCTGCTCATGCTCAAATGCCTCGCGCAGCAGGCGGCGCATCAGGTCGGATAGTCCGCCTGGTTTACGCTTGCCCCAATCGACAAGATCAGGCTCAAGCATGACGCTGGTGCGAACCGTTTCCGGGCCAGGGATCGGTCCTCGCTTTTTGGTTTCTGTTTGCACTGGTTTCACGAACCTATTATAACCCTTATGCAATAATTATGCAAGGCTTACACAGGAAATCGCGCCTGCAAGTGCCGGATAATCTGCGACAGCATCTCTTCGCGGGCGGATTGAGAGGTGAACGTATGGTCGGCGCCGCTGATGACCGTCAGGTGCGTGCCAGGGAGGCGGGGGAGGCGGCGGGCGGTGGTCCCAAGATGCAGCAGGGTTAGCTCCAGGCCCGCATCTTCGGCGGCAAAGAGGAACAGCGTGTCCACGCCCCGCCCGGCGGCGGCGCGAAGGCGTCTTCCGGCAGGGGTCTCGGCAGGTGTTCGGCACAGGAGGGCGGACAGCAGGGAGCGCAGCGCGGCCCCGCCCCGAACGGCCAGCCGCTGCCCAACGGCCCGCGCGATGCCTTTCACGTCTACCTGCGAATGGAGTACCCGCTTCCACACAGCCGGGTCATGCAGGGAGGAGACGTAGGTGGTAGTCGGCTTGTAGCTTTGCCGCATCAGCACCTCCAGCGAGTCGCCTTCTTTCCAATCCAGCGTCTGGGAGTTGATCAGGATTTGCCCGGCGACACGCGGGTCTTCGGCGGCGGTCAGGCTGGCCGTATATGCCCCCGAACACAGGCCGATCAGCGTGGACTGGCTCGCACCGGTGCGTGCTTCCAGAAAAGACAGGGCGGCGCGAACGTCTACCACGGCTTCGGCGCGGTACAACTGCTGCCGGGCGGGGGCGGGGCCATGGGCGCTGTCGCCGAGGCCCTCCGTGTCCAGCCGCAGCACGGGAAAACCCAGGGCGGCAAGCTGCCGGGCCAGCGTCACCCACATCCGGTTCGGGCCGACATGAGAGTTGGCCCCGACGTTGAGCAGCACCACGGCGATCTGCTCACGTGGCCCCTCCACGCAGGGCCGAGTGAGGATGCCGAAGCGGCGGGCCTCCGGGTTCCAGAAGACGGCTTCTTCCGTGTAAGCTGCATGTGTCAGCGTCCCCGTCCGTGCGGGTGCGGGAGTAGGCACCGAGGCAGGCCGCGTCCGGGCCGTCAGCCAGTCAGCGAACGAGCGAGTGGCCGCGATGGGAATCGCCGTGTCCTGAGCATCGCGCATCATGGTGGCATAGCCAGGCCAGACTTTCGCCGTCACCGCCGCACCGAGGGCAGTCAGGCTTCGAGCGAGGCGGGCATCTTCGGGCAGGTCGTCGCGGCCTATCAGCAGCACAGTGTCCGCCGGTTTTCGCAGAAGCGCGGCGGCGTCCAGCCGGTCCAGAGCTTCGGTGGTCGAGCGGGTGTAGACAAAGCCGCCCGCTTCTTCGTCCCCGGCTTCCAGTTCTTCGTCCCCGGCTTCCGGCCCCCGTTGCGAGCCGTGCGCGGCCTGCATCACACGCCTTTCGCGCTGCCAGAGCCGTCCGCTGCGGCAGGGCGCCCACAGCAGAAGCTCGGCGATGTCCCCGCGCTCCGCCGCCGCGACGGCAGCCAGCGTCGCTCCCATCCGCACACCAAAGAGAGACACGGCCTCGGCTCCGCTGTGCTGACGCAGGGTGTCTACGGCAGAGATGATGCTCCCGAGCCAGTGCCCCACCCTGTCCGAGTCGTCGTCGCCGCCTGCCGAGTCGCCCGTGCCGTCGTAATCAAAGCGGAGGGCGGCAACCCCCGCTGCCGCAAGCTGCTCGGCCAGGTAGCGGTACGAGGCGTGGGTATGCAGAGCCTCATGCCCGAGCGGGGCACAGAGGACGACGGCCCGGTTCCGGGCAGTTTCGGGCGCGGGGGCATGATACCAGCCAAACAGCCGCCGGGCAGGCGGGCCAAAGTAAATCGGCTCCGGCGCGGGGGGGGCGACAGGTAGGCACAGCGGGGAGAAGTCTGTCTCAGTTGAACACATCATGGTTAGCTTATCAGCTGGCTTATCATAAACAGTGAAACGGTGTCGAAGCCAGCGCGTTCAGGGCGGTTACGGTTCCCGCAAGCCGGGCGGCGGGCCGCTTCGGCGACAGCAGCACGGTGCGCGTGCCGCCCGGCTCCAAGTGAAAAAAGTTGTCGTCCGCCCGCCAGCCGCTTGCTTCAATATGAACCGACTGCGCGAACCGCCCGGTGGTCACGGTCAGGCCAGCGCGGCCATCGCCCTGCCGGACCACAGAGGCGTGCAGGCCGAGGTCAGCGGATTTTGGGAACGCCAGGCCAGTTGGAAAGTAAAACGCGCTTGATGCGACTTCTTCGTTATCGGCAACTAGCGCCGCAAACACCACATCATGGCCGGGCGGGCCGAATTGATAGGCGTAGGTGGTGTCCAAAAAAGAGCCTATCAGCGAGTCAACGCTGAGCGAAAGCTGGCCGTGCGCGTCTATCTGCACAGGAGCGGCGGCCTCCCGAATGCGCGTGTGGCCGTGCCGGAACAGCGACACGCGCAGGGTGGCAGACAGCGGCGCGGGCCGCTCATTGATGAGGTGCAGGCGCAGGCCGCTCAGGCCCTCGTCGGAGAAAAACAGGCAGCGCGGGGCCAGCGCCCGCTTCAGGTAGTAAAAGACCGATTTTGGCCGATTGAACGCATCCACAATCCCCCACCCCGCGCCGGGCCACAGGTCCCGAAACAGCCACACCAGCGCCCCCGAGCACGAGGAGCCGGGTCGCCGCCACTCGGCGAACGCCCCGGCCATCAGCTCGCTGGAGACCACGCGGCTGAGAGCCAGAAACCGCTCGGAGTCCCGGAACATGGACTGATTGAGGTCTTCGCCGAATAAGAGCTGCGCGTAGTGCCGGGTGACATCGCCGAAGTCCCAGCCGAGGCCGACATTGCGCGGCACGGCGGCATTCCACGACGGATGATGCCCCGGCGACTCACCGCCTGCCAGAAACTCGTCGATGGTGTCCTGCTCCGGGACATTGGAAAAGCCCAGGCATTCGGTGGCAAAGCGGACGGCGCTGCGGCGGACATCGCCCGGAGGCCGCAGATAGGCCCCGAGGCCGTAGGCGTGGCTGACCCCGCTGTCCACATGAAATGGCAGCGCCCCGCCCCACTGCGACGACGGCACGTAAGGCACAGCCGGGCAGATTTCCGCCGACAGACACGGCAGGAGGTCGTCAAACAGCGAGTTAGCCCAATCCTCCGCCGGCAGTCCGTGCATCGCCGCCGCCGCCGCGCATTCGCTGTTGCCGCACAGGACCGTGAGGGCAGGATTGGCTTGCAGACGGTCCAAAAGCTGCCGGGCTTCCGCAGTCACCGATGCCAAAAACGCCGGGTCGGCGGCGGGGTAGTCCATCAGCGCGAACGCGAAGTCCTGCCAAACCGTGATGCCGAGTTCGGCGCAGCGGTCATAAAACGCCTCGGACTCATAAAAGCTATTGCCGGGGACGCGCAGCAGATTCATCCCCGCCTCTCGCGCCAGCCCGAGCAGGTTGTCGTAGGCTTCCGGCGACCCTGTCAGCGCCGCCGCGTCCGCCGCCGTCCAGCACGCGCCGCGCAGAAAGATGTCCACGCCGTTGATTTGGACGGCAAACTTGCCATCCGTTTGGTCTACCGTGACTGTCCGAAAGCCCGTCCGGCCACAGTCCATCTCGACCGGCTGACCGCTCACCATCAGCGTCACCCGCACCGGGTACAGTGGCTGCGGGCCGTGTGTGTGCGGCCACCAGAGGGCCGCGCCGGGGATGTGCGCCGTGCCGGTCAGCGACGCCGCCCCGTCATCCGAATGGCTCACTGCCAGCGCTGCCGCCGTGTTCCCGACGTGCAGCGTCGCCTCAGACACCTCGCCCGCCAGCAGGCGCAGGCCAATCTGCGCCGTCACCTGCCCGGTTCCCTCTTCCACCGTGGCCCGGATATTAGACGATACCACGCGCACCGCCCGGTCCGTCACCAGCGAGATAGGCCGCCACGGGCCGACGGCGTGAACGCACCTTGCCCACTCATGCCAGCCGGGCATCCGGCCCATGAGCGTGGTTCGTACCCAGCGAAGCTGCGCGTGGTCTATCAGTTTGGTGCGCCAGCGGGGCCGGGGCCGACGCGCCTGCAACGCTGTGTTCAGCGACGCAAACCGCAGGCAGAGCGTGTTGCGGCCTTGCAGATGCCCGGACACGTCAACCTCGTGCCGCAGAAACATATTATCGCTCTGCAAAATCGGCTCGCCGTTCAGCCAGACTTCAGCCAGCGTCGCCAGGCCCTCAAACACCAGTCGGGTTTGCTCGCCCGGCGCGGGCGCGTCGGCGTCAAATTCGCAGGTGTACCAAACGTCAAAGTCGTCGGGGGAGTGATAGGCCAGTGCCTTGCTGTTTGCGTCCCGCAGGGCCGAGACGACCGTGCCGGGGACACCGCCGGGGACGGTGACAACGGCAGCGGTGTCGGCCACGTCGTTTGGGTCTGACGCCGCGCCGGGCGCGGTGACGGTGACGCGCCAGTCCTGTTCCAGCGGCGTGACGGTCTGGGTGCTGAGATGGCGTGGATATGTCATAACGGAGGTGGATATGTCATAACGGAGACTGTTCAAACAATGCAAGAGCTAACGGAGCCTACGCTGGCAAAACGACCCGGACGGTTGTTCCGTGTTCCGGTTTGCTCTCCACAGATATTTGCCCGCGATGCAGGTCAACAATCTGCTTACAGATTGCAAGTCCGAGGCCGCTCCCTTCAGTCGCTCGGGCAGGATCGGCTCTCCAGAAGCGCTGAAAAATGTAAGGGAGGTTTTTTTCTTCAATTCCCATACCGGTGTCTTCGACCGTAATTCGGCAGCACCTGTTTCGAGGGTTCTTTGTCAGATTATCTGGATCATCTAGATTATCTGAATTTTTGTCAATTTCCTCAGTCAGGGAGACAGTCACGCTGCCCAGAGGAGGCGTGTACTTCAGTGCATTGCCGATTAAATTGCTCATCAACTGCTGCATCTGCACCTCGTTTGCCTGGATCGGAACCGGAGCATCCGGGAGAATGCAGTGCAGACTTACCTGCCTGTCACGAGCCTGCCGCTCGAAGCCGCCCAGTACCCTGGACAAGAGCAGGGACAGGTCCAGTCGGAGGTGCTTTCTACTGGATTGAAGCTGATTAGCATCCCGCCGGGCAAGAAAGCTGAGGCCCTCGACGATGCGGCTCATGCGGTCGATCTCCTGCACGCCGCTGGCAAGGGTCGCCTGATACACTTGCAGGGAGCGCGGGCGGGTCAGGGCCAGCTCCATTTCGCCGCGCAGGATCGTCAGCGGCGTCCGCAGCTCGTGGGACGCATCGGCGGCAAACTGCTGCTGCGCTTCGGCAAAACGGCGCTGGGCTTCAAACGCATGGTGCAGGCGCGTAGTCATGCCGTTCAGAGTTTCCACCAGCTGGCCGATCTCGCTGTCGGTCTCGCTGGGCACGGGCAGCAGGCGCTCCGGCAAGGCATCCGCATCCAGATTTTCGGCTTCGGTGACAATGCGCCGGATCGGGCGCAGCGTTCGCCCCACCAGCACCCAGCCGCCCGCCGCCGCCGTCAGCAGCAGGGCAGGCAGAGCCAGGGCCAGCAGAACAGTCAGCCGCTCAACGGCATCGGCGTTCTGGTCCCAGGACACAGCCACCTGAACCTGAACGGGCTGGCCTCCCACCTGCCCCGTCTCGGTCAGCACGCGCATCGTCTCTTCCTCGCTTGGTCCGGCAAAGTCAAACCGCCTAGCAGGGGGCTGGTCCGAGGGCAGCGCCAGTCGAGCCAGAGATGCATTCAGCGAAGGCTCCCCCGCCAGCGAAGGCGACAGAGCCAGCGGCGTGCCGTCTCTGGCGTCCACCAGGCGAACAAACACGGCATTGGGCTGAGGCGGCCCGGCGGAAACGCGGGCATAAGAGGCCACCGCCCCCCGCACGTCTCCTATGTCCGGCGCGTCCTCCGCGTCCCCGGCGCCTAGCACATGCCGCGCCTCGCTTACCAGAAACGTATCGGTTTCAACACGCAGGATGTGATGCGCCCCGACGACCAGCAGCAGGGCCAGCAGCAAAAAAAGCAGGGCCAGCGCCGCCGTGAACCACGCCGTCAGCCGAAAGCGCAGCGAGCGCATCCAGGCCCGGTACGGCGGCTCACTCTGTCGGCTTGTCAAGCGTTTGCGTGTCAGTGTCTTCAAGACGGTATCCGACTCCCCGGACGGTGTGTATCAGCTTGCGGTCTACGCCCCGATCTATTTTGTTACGCAGATAGTTGATATAAACGTCCACCACATTGGTCCCGCTGTCAAAATCAAAGTCCCAAACGTGTTCTGTAATCATCGTCCGGGACACCGTGCGCCCGGCTTGTCGCATCAGATAGTCCAGCAGCGCGTATTCTTTGGCGGACAGATGAATGGGGCGGGGACCCCGGCGCACATGGCGCGTGGCAGGCTCCAGCGTCAGGTCGCCGACCCGCAGGACCGGCGGCACGCCCGGCGCTCCGCGCCGCAGCAGGGCGCGGACACGCGCCAGCAGCTCGCCCAGCGCAAACGGCTTGACCAGATAATCATCCGCCCCGCCGTCGAGACCCGCAATGCGGTCGTCCACCCCGTCGCGGGCCGTCAGCATGATGACAGGCATTGTCAGCCCGGCCTCCCGAACGGCCCGGCAGAGGGATAGTCCATCGCGTTTCGGGAGCAGCCAGTCCAGCACCAGCAAATCATACTCTGTCCCTCGCGCATAGGCCAGCCCCGCCTCGCCGTCCGCCGCCGTGTCTACGGCATGGCCTTCTTCTTCCAGTGCCTGCCGAATAAACGACGCCACTTTAACTTCGTCTTCCACCACCAGAATACGCATAGAGTTCGCCTCTTGTGCTTTACAGACTTTTGCTGAACTGCAGCCCGTAAGCCCCCGCCGAAGGGTCAATGAACGGATGCAGAACCAGCCCCCGGCGCTGGGCCAGCTCAATCCGCGCCGTGGCATAGCCAATCGCCGCGCCTGCCAGAACGTCCTGCGTGTAGTGCCGGTTCAGCGACACGCGGGATACCGAAATCAGAGTAGCCCCGAGATACCAGAGCGGGGCTTCTTTCGGATGCCACTGGCTTTCCATGGTGGCCGCCGCGAAGGCCGCCGTGGCATGGCCACTCGGAAAGCTGTCGTGCGAGTTTGAGTCCGGGCGCTTTTCCCGGAACACGCTTTTCAGCCCTTCAGTCAGCAGCACGCTGGTTCCGATCGCATCCGCCGCCCGCAGAGCATGGTTTTTGCCGTTGGCTCCGTCGCGCAACAGCGGCAGGCCAACGCCCGCCGCCAGATACAAAATGCTGCCGCTGCCCGAATAAAAGTGCGCTCCCGGCAGGTTGAACTTGTCGGGGCTGGCCGACGCAGGCAGCGTCAGGGAGGTCAGCAGGAGGCAGCCAAGAAGACTGCCCCGAAAGCGTTTTGTGGAGTGTTTTGTGTTGAACATTTTTATTTTCCATATTCCAGCAGTACGAACGAGCCGGGAACGTAGCGGCGGCGGCGCGGGTTTTCGCCGGGAGCCGCCGGCAGAGGCGTCGCGGTGACGGTCAGCAGGCGGTGCGTTTTTTCATCCAGCGCCAGAGTTCTGGCCCCGCGCTGCGTGGTCAGCGTCTGCACCAGTGCATAGCTGTCCTGGCTCTGTTCCTTCAGAATGGTCACCGTGCCGTCCTGCCCGTTCGGCGAAAAGACCAGATTGGTGGCCGGGTCAAACGCGCAGGCGTCCGGGCCGTTTCCAATCGCGGGCGTGCTGACGACTTTGCCGGTGTCGGCGTCCATCACGACCAATTTTTGATTGTCGCAGACAGAAAACAGGCGGCGGGTTTTCAGGTCCATCGTCAGCCCCGAAGGGGCCTCGCCCGGCGCGGTCGGCCAGACGTGTTCCACTTTGAGCGTCCGCGCATTCAGCGCCACAATCTCGCTCTTGTCTTCCAGATTATCGTAAAGATAGCCCTTGCCGTCCGCGACCGCGAACTCCGGGCGGCCCGGCAGCGGGATTGTGCCCACAACGCTGCCGGTATCAGCGTCAATGGCTGTCGACGACTGCCCTTTGCCGTTGAACGTGAACACGCGGCGGGTGGCGGGGTCAAATATAATGGCATCCGGGCCGTCGCCGACCGGGATTTGCTTCAGCGGCTTCAGCGTTTTGAGATCAAACATGGTGACGGTGCTGGTGCGTCCGTTGCTGGTGAACCCATGCCCGGATTTGGGGTCAGCAGCCACGCCATGAACGCCGGGCGTGTCGGCGATGTCGCCAATCACAGCCCCGGTGTCAATGTCGACCACGGAAACGTGCGTACTGTGGGTAACATAGAGACGCCGGGCCGCGCTGTCCACAGTCAGATAATCCCAGCCGCCGTCACCGGGCAGGAGCACGGTCTTGACCAGATGGTAGGAAGCCGGGGCGGCCTTGACCGGAGATGCCAGGCCCGCCCCCAGCGTAATGCTGACGCCCAGCAGGGCAGAGGCGGCGTGGCGAAAAAACGGTTTCATGGGTCGTGTTCTCCTGATGTTCTTTCTTCTGACTATTCTTCTGCCAGTATAGCGCGGTATCCGTGATAAACGTTCGCCGGGAGGCACAAATTAGAAAACCTTAATGCGACTCTAATCTTTCTTTAATGTTAAGCGTTCATTATAGGAGCGTTATGGCCCCTTTTCAGCACAGCTTATGTCTCGGCGCATTTGTTTTCAGCGGCGTTCTCACGGGTGCGCTTCCCGTTTTAGGGCAGGCTCCGCTGACTTTGGAACAGGCCGTGTCTCAAGCCCTGGCGGCAAACCCGGCCACGCGGATCGCCGACACGCAGCTTGTCCAGGCACAGGCACGGCTCGGGCAGGCACAGTCGCAGCGGCGGTTTCGGATTACCTTTGACAGCACGGTGTCCGGCTCCAATGCTTCGGTCATTCAGCCGCCGCCCTCCCACGAAAATTTCGGCACGCTGCAAAATACGCTGACGGTTCCCATTCCTCTTGGCGCACGGCCCGGTCTGGTCGTCAGGCAGGCGCAGGAGCAGATCGGCGCGGCCAGCGCCCAGCGGGACGCCGCCCGGCTGGCTCTGGATGCCCAGGTCATCGGGGCGTTCTACGATGTCCTGCGCCGACAGGCGCTTTTGCTGGTGGCGCAGGACACGCTGGCCCAATCGACGCGGGCGCGGGAGGACGCCCGCAAGCGGTTTGCCGCCGGGGACGTTCCCGAGCTGGATGTGCTGCAAGCACAGGTCCCCGAAGCCTCGGCAGAGGCCGCGCTGGACGGGGCCGAAAATGATTTGGAAGTCGCCCGGCAGGCCCTGAACAGCCTGCTTGGTCGCCCGCTGGACGCGCCCCTGACGCTGGCGGATGTCACGGCCAGCACTCCGCCGCCGCTTGGCGTTCTGCAAGCCTCGACACTGGCGGCGGCCCAGGCGCAGGTGCTAAAAAGCAGCCCCAACCTGCGGGCCGGGGACGCCAGCGAGCGGGCGGCGGGAGCCGCGCTTCAGGCGGCCAGATTGTACCGGGAGCCGACGCTGGCGTTGCAGGCGATTGATATTCGCAGCAATGACCAGACCTCGTTTTCGCGGCTGGACACCGTGCAGGCCGCAATCAGCCTGCCGCTGTCCGACGGCGGGCTGGGCCGGGCGCAGGTGCGCGAAGCCGAAGCCGCGCTGGCGGAGGCGCGTGCCCGGAACGCCGAAACCCGGCGCGTGGTGCTGGCCGGAGTGAGCGCCGCGTACCTGACCGCGCAAAGTCAGCGGCGGCAGGTCGCCGCCGCACGGGTGGCGCTGGACATCGCGCAGATTACCTACGACAAAACCGTGCTGGGCTATCGCACCGGCCTGTTCCCGGAGCTGCAAGTTTTGAACGCGCAGGCGGCGCTGACACAGGCCCGGATCGCCTACACGCAGGCCGTCTACGGGGCTGGGGCGGCGGCGGCCTCGCTGTCGGCAACGCTTGCCGGGGCAGTGGCCCCTGCTTCTAGTGCGCCTTTGCCGGTCACGATGCCGACGCCCCCGGCCTCGTCGAGTCCCGCCGGAGCCAGTGCGCCTACGGCAAGCCCGGCGGGCAATCCGACCACCCCATGAACCAAACTAAACACATCCGCCCTCTCTGGCTGCCGCTGCTGACTGTGGCCGCCGCCATCTTCACCGCCGGGTGCGGCCACAAAGCCGACACGCCTGCCCCCGCGCCGCTGCCGACCGTTACAGTGCAAGCAGTCACACGCGGCACACTGACGCAGCGGCTGCCTGTGAGCGGAACCCTGCAAGCGCTGCCGGGACGCGAGGCCATGCTGAGTGCCCCCGCCCCTGGCCTCCTGCACGCGCTTTTGGTGCGCTACGGCCAGTTTGTCCAGAAAGGGCAGGTCGTCGCGCAGATTGACACGCGCACTTTGCAGGGGCAGGTCCAGCAGGCGCAGGCGACACTGGGGCAGAACCGGGTGCAGGTGCAGCAGGCCGAAGCCGCCGCTGTGCAGCAGGCCGCGCAGACCCGCGCCGCGATTTTGCAGGCGCAAGCCGCCGTCCGCACCGCTTCGGCAGGGCTGGCCGGGGCCAAAGCCACGCTGATTGGCAGCGAAGCCGCTCTCCGCAATGCCGAGCAAAGTCTGGCCCGGCAGCGGACGCTGTTCGGTGAAGGGCTGGTCGCGCAGAAAGATGTGGAGGCCGCCCAGCTTGCCGTCCGCTCGGCGCAAGCCCAAGTGGACGCCCAGAAGCAGGTGGTGGATGGTCAGCGGCAGACGGTGCGAAGCCAGCAGGCGGGCGTCGCCGCCGCCCGCGCCGCTGGCTTACAGGATGTGGTCAAGCGCAAAGATATTCAAATCGCCCGTCAGCAGGTCCTCAATGCCCAGGGCGCACTCGCCACAGCCCGCGCTCAGGTCACGCTGAACACGCTGCGCTCGCCACTGTCCGGGCAAGTCACGCAGGTGGGGGCGTCCGCCGGTGAAACCGTGGACACGGCCACCAAGATCGTCACCGTGGCCGACCTCAGCCGCTTGCAGCTTTTGATCAGCCTGCCACCTGCCGCCGCGTCGGTGCATCCCGGCCAGGGGCTGATGTTCACGGTAGACAGCCTGCCGGGACGGACATTCCAGACCACGGTGCAAAGCATCGCCGCAAAAGTCGACGCGGCCACGGGCACGGTTCCGGCGCTGGCTCTGGTCCTCAACCCCGGCAGAGCTTTGAAGGCCAGCACACTGGCGCGGGTGCAGATTGTGACCGAGCAGCGCCGGGAGGCGCTGTCTGTGCCGCAGGCGGCGATTTTGACCGACCCGAACACGAAAGAAACCAGCGTCGTGACGGTCGGAGCCGACGGCACGGCTCATGTAGCTCCTGTCAAAACCGGGCTGTCGGTGGAGGGGCAGGTGGAAATTCTCAGCGGGCTGGCCGATGGACAGAAAGTGGCTGTGGACGGGCAGTACGGCCTCCCGGACGGGGCCGCAGTCAAGGTGCAGACCAAAACTGATCAAACAAAGCAGGGACAAAATGGCGCTCAGTAACTTTGTCACTCGCTACCGCAAAGCCGTTCTCCTGCTGGTCGTAGTGCTGTGCCTCGGCGGCTTTTATGCCGTGCAGTCGCTCCCCGTGGCGATCTTCCCGGACCTCACCGCGCCGCGCATCATTGTGACCGCTGATGCCGGGGACACACCCATTCCCACTGTGCTGGCGAATATCACGCGCCCGCTGGAAAACGCCGTCTCGGGAGTGCCCAGCGTCACCCTCGTCAAATCGCTGACTGTGCGCGGCAGCGCCGAGCTGGATGTCAACTTCGCGTGGGGAACAGATATGCAGACCACGCTGCAGCTGGTGCAGGCGCGAATTGCCCAGGCGCAGGGGGGGCTTCCAACCGGAACTGTCGTGTCTTCGGAGCGGCTGAACCCGTCGGTCTTCCCGGTGATGGGTTATAGCCTGTATTCCAAAACTGTCAGCCCGCAGGAGCTTCGCCGTCTGGCGCTCTACACCCTGCGCCCGCGCCTGCTGCGGGTTCCCGGCGTGCGCGAGATCACCGTGCAGGGCGGCGACACCCCCGACTTTGAAGTGCAGCTTCAGCCGTCTCAGCTTTTAGCACGCGGCATCACCGCGTCGGATGTGCAGACGACGCTGGCAAAAAACAATAATATCAGCGCTGTGGGGCACTACGATCAATCGTTTCTGCGCTACCAGGTGCTGGTATCGGGCCTGTTTCACACGGTCAGCGATATTGAAAATGTCACTGTGGCCGTCAAAAACCGGGTTCCCATCACGGTCGGCGAAGTAGCTTCAGTGACACGCAGCCTGGAGCCGCGCACGATTGAAACGAGCGGCAACGGGCATGACGCCGTGCTGCTCAGCGTCATCAAACAGCCGACCGGGAACACGGTGCAGGTGTCGGACGGCATCAAGGCGGCGCTGGCTGACGCCCGCTCCGCGCTGCCGCCGGGCATCACGGTGTCCAATTTTTATGATGAATCACAGATTGTTCTCGAGTCTCAGCACAGCGTTCTGGAATCGCTGATTATTGGCGGAGTGCTGGCGCTGGTGGTGCTGACGCTGTTTCTGGGCAACCTGCGGACAGCGGGCGTGGTGCTGATTTTGCTGCCGCTGACCATTGTGATTACGTTTGCCCTGATGCGTCTGCTTGGGCAGACCATGAACATTATGACGCTGGGGGCGCTGGCGGTCGCGCTCGGGCTGGTCATCGACGACGGCATCGTGGTCGTGGAAAATATGTTTCACGAGCTGGAACTGGGGCGCGAAAAGTCCGAAGCCATTGCGGCGGGGCTGGGGGCGATCACGCCCGCGATGGTCGGCTCGACGCTGACCACGATAGGGGCGTTTCTGCCGCTGACGTTCTTAAACGACCTGACCGGCCAGTTTTTCGGCCCGCTGTCGCTGGTGATGATCGCCACGCTGGTCGTCTCGCTGGCCCTGTCCCTGCTGCTTGCTCCCATTCTGGCCGCGTGGCTGCTGCCCGCCCGCGCTCATGCAGACAGCGAGCACAAGCAGTCTTTTGCATCGCGTCTGCTGGGCTTTTTCCCCCGGCAGTTTGACAAAATTGTGGAGTGGTACGCGGGCGTTCTGGGCTGGTCCCTGCGTCACCGGATTGTGATTTTGCTGGCCCTGCTGCCCGTGGCCGGGGGGACTTTCCTCCTATATAAGAACTTGCCGACCGGCTTTTTTCCGGAGTTTGACGAGGGCGGCTTTGTGCTGGACTACAAGCTGCCCGCCGGGACATCGCTGGCTGAAACCAATCGCGTCGCCGGGCAGATCGAGACGGAGTTTGGAAACACCCCGGAAGTGGCTGCGTGGTCGCGTCGCACCGGAGCGCAGCTTGGCTTTTCGCTTACGACGCAGAACGCGGGCGATATGTCCGTGCGCCTGAAATCGCAGCGCTCGCGGGGCATCAACGCCGTGATGGACGATATTCGGGGCCGGATTGAGGCCAGATATCCTGCCGCGAAGGTGGATTTCCACCAGACATTGCAGGACAATATCGGCGACATCGCGGGCGATCCTGTCCCGGTGGAAGTGAAAATCTTCGGGCCGGATGAAGCCCAACTGGAAGAACTGGCGCAGCAGGTAGACGCCGTGCTTGCTAAAACGGATGGCGTGGTGGACGATTCCAATGGCATTGTTCACAGCAGCCCGGAGGCGGTGCTGACGGTGGATACGCAGTCCGCGCAGCGGTACGGCCTGACGACCGATGACATCACGCAGGCGGTGCAGACGGCCTTGCAGGGCACGGAGCCGACGCAGGTGCAGTCGGGAGAGCAGTCGGTCGGGGTGCGTGTCAAGCTGGCCGGGGCCACTCAGCCGCTGACGGCCAGCCTCCTGCCGCAGATTTTGATTGCCTCGCCCGTCACCGGCACGGATGTTCCGGTCAGCGAAGTGGCTGCTGTGCAGACCCTGCCCGGCGTTGCCCAGGTGACTCGGGAAAACCAGCGCGGCATGATCGCCGTCACGGCCAGCCTGAATGGGCGCGACCTCGGCAGCGCGACGCAGGACATTCAGAAGCGCGTCAAAAAAGCCGTCACCCTGCCGCCGGGCTACTCCATTGAATACGGCGGGCTGTATGCCAGCCAGCAGAAGTCGTTTGCCGAGCTTGGCGTCACGCTGCTGATTTCCATGCTGCTGGTGTTTACGCTGCTGACGTTTCAGTTCCGTTCGGTACGTCAGGCGGCAGCCCTGCTGCTGGCCGCCGTGCTGTCGCTCTTCGGCGTCCTGCTGGCTTTGACCATCACCAAAACGCCGCTGAACATTTCCAGCTTCACCGGCTCGATTATGATCATCGGCATTATCACCGAGAACGGCATTGTGCTGTTTGACTTTTTCAATCGTCTCCACGAGGCCGAGCCGGACGGAGATGTGGCCGCGCTGATGGCGCAGGCGGGGCGGGAGCGCCTGCGTCCGATTTTGATGACCACCATCGGGGCCATTCTGGCCCTGCTGCCGCTGGCGCTGGGTCTGGGCGCGGGGGCCGCGCTGCAGAAGCCGCTGGCAATCGCCGTCATCGGCGGTCTGACCGTCTCTATGGTGTTTACGCTGCTGGTTGCCCCAGTTCTGTTTGTAACGCTGAAGCTGCTTAGCCAAAAACAGAGCAAACAAACATAAGTGTCTTCTAACTTTTCTCTAATGCGCCTCTAACTTTGACGCTGTATACTATACACACAGGAGAAACGATATGACTACTCAAACGCTCACCGCCGCCGTTCTGGCAGCTCTTGCCATCGGCACGCTCACAACCGTGCAAGCTGCACCGCCGAAAGCCAAAATCTCGCCCGCACAGGCCAAAGCCGCTGCGCTCAAGAAAATCCCCGGCAAGGCCACCGCCGCCAAGTACGAGTACGAAGACGGCCACTGGCAGTATGCGGTGGCCGTGACGGACAAGGCCGGCCAGATGTACGAAGCAGAAGTCAACGCCACGACGGGGAAGGTGACGGCCACCGAGAAGACGTCTGCCGCCGAGGAAGCCTCCGAAGCCGCCGCCGATGCGAAAGCGGCGAAGAAGGCCCATTCCGCCAACAAAACCAGCGCGAAAACAAACGGGGGAGCGAACGGAGAACAGGGCGAAACGCCGGACTAGGGCTAGAACAGCCAGTTCAAGACAAGCCTGCCGCCCCTTTCCTTACGACCGCGTTCAACCCGCCCAACCAGGGGGAGGCAGCCTAAAGCCGCGCCGCCAGCAGATCAAACCCGGCCTGCCAGTCAGCTTCCATCGTATCCAGCGAGGCAGCAAATTGGAGCGGCTTGCCGGAGCTTGCGGCGCGGGCCATCTTGAACAGCAAAGCTCTGGCCGCCGCCGAAATGCTGTTAAAGGCAGTCACGGTATCGGCCAGTGCGCCGCCTGCGTCCAGCCAGCGGACACAGGCAGCGGACATTTGAAACGCGGCCCCGAGCTGACGCACAGTGGCGAAGGCTTCTTTGTGGTAACGGACTACCGGGTCGACGGGCGGGACGGACGGCCCGGCGGCCAGATACGCCCGGAACACGGGCAGTGGGTTCTGCGCGGGGCGTCGCTCAAGATGACGGCGCATGACGGCCAAAGCTTCGCGGCGCAGGCAGTCCGGTGGCAGGCGGCGCACACGGGATAGTTTGGCGAACTCGGCGTACGGCAATAAATGCGGGCCGCCGGGCGTTTCGTCCAGCCGCAGGACCGCCCGCAGGTCGTCGCCGGTCAGAGTGTAATAGCCCGAATTATGGAAATAAGCCATGTGCCCGGCGGCTAAATCTAGAGCGTTGACGCCAATAGTGGTTTTGGTATGCTCAGTCTGATAGGCCGTACCGACCGAGTCGGGCAGGTAAAACGAGTCCACTTCTACCAATGGCAGGCAGCCGCGTTCCACCTGCGTCTGTACATGAGACGCAAAACCGTCCCACAAGTTCAGCTCCTGCACTTCAATCCCGTAGAGCGTCCATAAATCGTCCAGCGAGGGCTTCAAAAACGTCCACTGGTCGCCTTCAAAGTCCGCCTCAAAGCCGAACGACAGCAGGGGCAGAGGGTCGAGGCCAAGCGCATGGAGAACGCCAATCCACAGGTCGGCATAGCAGTTGGTTTGCGGCCACACTGACGGCTCGCCGTGGAGCGGGTGCGGGGTGTAATGGGCCGGGTCTAAATTGGCAATCGCAGCGCGGCTCATGCCCAAAGCCTTTCGCGGACGGGGGCGGGCCACGTCTCAGGGTTCAGGCCGTGGGTCTTCAACAGGGCCAGCACGATGCGCTCCATGCCAAAGCCCACGCAGGCCGTGTGGGCAATCTCGCCTGCCTCCGAGCGCAGACCAAAGGCCGTGCCGAAGTGATCCTGATGGTAGTTGAAGGACATGATCGCCGTCGGCTTTTCGACCGAGCAGATGGGGATGACCAGTTCAAACTTCAAGCTCTGCTCGCGCTGATCGAGCGCCAGCATCCGCCCGCCGCGCCCGAAGAAAGGGTCGTTGGCGATGTCGCACTCCACCGGCAGGCCGACCGAGCGGAGCAGGGATTGCCCGCGCTCAATCCACGAGTCGCGCCATGGGACCACGCCCTCGGCGGTTCCGACCAGCACATATTCACGCATCCGAAAAAGCTGCATTCGGGCCGGGTCATCCGACGGCTCATGGCGGAAGCAGTAGGAAAACACATCAAATAGCCGCCCCCCTTCGGGCACGGGTCCGCGTGCGGCAGTCATCGGATAGATGGGGTAGCAGGCGGCGGGCGTGAAGGCCACATCGGTCATGGTCTCGTATTCCGACCAATCTTTGCCTTCATGGATCGCGTCCATCATTTGCAGATGCTCACGGGGCGTCCCTTCAAAGCTGAACAGGGTTCCGGCTAATTGGGGGAACGACTTCAGGAAGCCGCTTTGCTGGAAATCGGCGCGGCTGAGGGCGGGTGGGAAGCGGACTTTCTCCGCGCCGTCGGCTTTGCCGGTCTCGGTAATCAGGGCGTCAAACCGCTCCAGAATGTCCTCAAAGACGTGTCCGCGCCCAAAGACGCCGGGCACGCCGGAGGGGATCAAAAGCCCGGCGCGGATCAACTCGTCGCGGAACTCAATTTCAATGGGGTTGGGAGTGTCGGTGATAGTTTCAGTCATAGGTTAGTTATCTTTGTGAACCAGTAGCAGGGAGGCGTTGGTGGCGAGAATGCGATGGTTGGACACCATCAGCGCAGCGGAGTGGGCGTCGCGCAGGTGGCGGCCCAGGGAATACGGGGTGTCGTTTTTGTAGCCCGCGATGCCGCAGATGCCGAGGCAGCGGGTGACGATGTCGGGGACAAGCTGCGAGGCGGACAGCTTCAAATTGTTCATCTGAAGCGCATAGCCCACCGTGGTCAGCGCATCCGCGCCTTCCGGCACACTCGTCAGCCGCTCGTACTCGGCGCAGGCGGTGCGAACGCTGTGTTCCAGAAGCTGCACCGTCGTCAGCACTTCGGCCAGTGGAACCGCCCCGGCAGGGACGATGCCGGGCCTGCGCCGCGCTTCGGCTCGCAGGCAGGCCCGCGTTTTGGCGACCGCGCCTTTCGCCAGCCCGGTCCAGGCGGAGGCCCACAAAATATGTGAGTATGGAACCATCGTCTGCGCGGCGATGTCGGCAAACGTCCCCGGCACGATTTGTTCGGCACGGCCCGAGGCCCGCAGCTTGAAGCCGGGGCTGCACGTCCCGCGCATTCCGAACGTGTCCCAGTTGCCGGTTTGTTCCAGTGTGTAATGGGGTTTGGGAAGCAGCACTAAAACCTGATCGCCCGGCGGAGAGTCGGCGGCGCGGCGGGCGGTCACCAGAAGCGCGTCCGCCTGCGCCCCGTAAGAGATGGTCGTGGCCTCTTTGCAGAGGGTCAGCGCATCGCCGTCCACTTCGGCAGCAGCCCGGCTGCTCCGCATATCGCCACCGACCCCAACTTCCGATGTCACCGAGGCAATCAGCCATTGCTCTGCTGTTAAATGACGCAAAAACTGCCGCACGTACTCTGAGCCGCCGCCGTGCCGCACCAGACAGCCGATTTGTATCTGGTGCATGGCAAAAATCATGGCCGTCGCCGCGCAGTGCCGCCCCAAAACCTCGCACATGGCGGCAAGCTCCGTCAGCGAGCCGCCGCCGCCGAGCGCTGTGGGCACGCCCGCGCCGAGCAGCCGCGCCTCTTTCAAGGCGCGGACGGCTTCCACGGGAAAGCGCCCGTCGCGGTCCACATCGGCAGCCACCGGGCCAGCAATTTGCTGTGCAATCCGGGTTGCCTCGGCCACCAACTCGCTTTGTGCAGGTGTTTCCGTCATTTATCCTGCCGTCAGTTCTTCAATCGCCGCCTGCATCGCGCCGAGTGTCTCAAACACGCTGCGGCGCAGCATTCGGTCGGGGAACTCAATGTCAAAGGCATTTTCCAGCCCCAGCATCACATTGACGCTGGCATGAGAGGTCATCCCAGCTTCATACAGACTGCTGTTATCGGTCAGCGTACTGACATCCACACTCAGGCGGCCATACTCGCCGACCACATTTCGCACTTCTTCGCCCAGTTCCATCATACTTTTACCTCAACTGCATTTTACAGCGCTATTGGGCATTATGGCGAGCTGGCGGAATATCTTTAATCGGCAAAAATCAGCGCTGCCACTAAATCAGGCGCGGGGGCAAGCGGCAGGAGACGCATTTGGTCGGTGTCCGGCGGCACAGCGACACGGTTAAGCGGCGTATCCAGCCCCGTGCCGACCGCTTTCAGATACGCTTCTTTGGCCGTCCAGAGGCTCCAGTAGACACGGTGCTTGTCGGCAGGCAGAGCTTGTGCGAGGGCCTCCTGCTCGGAGGGTGCGAAGAACCGTGCGGCCAGTGGCTCGGGCGCGAAGTCCGTTCGCAGGCGCTCCAGGTCAATGCCAACGGGGCAGCCCGCCGAGACAGCCAGCAGGGCCAGGTCCTCGCAGTGCGTCACACTGAAATGCAGGCGCGGCTCACCCGTTAATTCCGGCTTGCCGTGGGGAGAATAGGTGAAGCACAGGGCCTCCGGGGCGGCGTTCCGATACCCGGCCAGAATGGCGCGGACCGCGCCGCGCCCGGCGACAAAGCGGTCGCGGTCAAGGGAGGCCGGAACCCGTGCGGCGCGGGCGTGTTCGTCCGGCGACAGCGTGCGCGTCAGTGCCGCGAGGCGGCCCGCGTCCACATCCAGCGGGATTTGCCAGACGTGCGCCTGCGCCGGGTCCGCGAACAGGTCCGGGTCGGCAGCCAGCCAGAGCCATGGGAGATTTTCGGAAGGTGTCATGCGTTGTGCCGGGCCGTGAAGACCCCCTAGCCCCCAATAATGGGGGAGCCGGACCCCTCCCCCACGGTGACGTGCCAGCCGTCCGAGAGGGCGCGGACTTCGGGGGCGTACATGGCGTAGCCGTTGGTCGGCAGGGCGTGGAACGTGCCGGGGATTTCGGCGCGGAGGCGGTAGCGCAGCACGCGGGTTCCCTGCGGCAGATGGTCCACGAAGAACGCCGTTTTGGTGTCGCGCAGCTCCATATCCGAACACAGGCCGTCGCCGTAGCGCTCCCCGGAGCGCAGGTCTACCGGCTCGCATCCGGCGGGCTTGCGGTCCTCAAAAACGCAGTAATCGTACTCGTTTTTGCTGTCTAAAATCAGCTCCACTTCGATCAAGTCCCCGCTTTTGACCGAAGCGCCGTCGGCAAGCTCGGTGCGGGTGTAGTCCAGCACATTGAACTTGGAGCCGCCGTTCCAGTCGGCGGCCAGCTTTGTTTTGGGCGTCAGCGCGTAGTAGCGCCGCTGCACCTTTAGCTCGGTTCCCGTGGCCGTGATGTTCTCCTCGGTAGTGAAGTATTGCAGGGCCGTGGAATAGTACAGCCGCCCCGTGCCGGACTTGGTGAGGGTGACGGTCTGCGGGCCGTCCGTCAGCAGGGCGTCGGGAACGACAAACTGATTGTCAAACAGCAGAGCGTTGTCGCGGGTGACGGTGTACGTGCGGCTGACTTTGTCGCCGAGGGCCACAGTGACTTTGTAATCGGGGGCCAGCTCATTGTTGGCCTTGATGTAGTCCGTCAGTGCATAGACGGCCATCGCGGTTTCTTTGGTGGAATGCCACTGACTGCCGCGCTTGTTTTGAACCAGCCATTTGACCAGCATGGGGGTCAGGTCGTCTTTGGGCAGGATGGCGACATAGGCTTTCAACGCCCAGGCATCAGTTTCTACGTCGTTGTTGTACCAGTACCACCAGTAATTATCACGCGGTTTCCAGCTTGCCGTGCCGTTTTCGGTGTCAATCCGGGCGGTGTTCCGCAGGTTGCGGCAGACGGTTTCAGCTTTGGCATTGTCCCCCAGATTGTGCAGGGTGAGCGCGAGCAATGCCTGCCCATAGGCCGTCAGCCGGTCCCGTCCGGCGTAGTTAATCTGCACCACGCGCCGCGCCGAGGCCGGGAAGGCCGACGGGTTCTGAGACAGCGACGGGGACAGCGATTGGGACAGGGCAAACGATTCCCAGACGGCCAAATCCCGCTCGTCATCGCGGTCTTTGATGTCCTGCGCCAGCCAGGCATTGCCCCGCGCCAGCACGTCCGGCGGCACGGCGACACCCGCATCGCGGGCGACGGACAGGCCGTAGACGGTGTAGCCGGTCAGGTACGGGTCCGAATACGCGCTGCCGCCCCACCAGCCCCAGCCGCCGTCGAAGCGCTGCATGGAAACGAGGCGGCTCAGGCCGTCGTCGGTCATGCGCTGAAGCTCCGCCGGGTCAAACACCGGGTTATGCCAGCGGTCGGTGTGCCACAGCCCTGCGGCAAGCTGCGCGGTCTTCATCACGCCCGGCGTGCCGGTGGGGTAGGTGTACCCGGTTTGGTCGGTGTCAGCGGTTGTCGGCGCGGCCTGCCCGAAGGGCGTTCCGGCCTGCTCCCGCGCTTCCAATGCCTGCGCCCGCGTGTGCAGGGTGTCCAGATTGACACCCGCTTTTCGCAGGGCGTCGGCGACCACCACCGAGGGCACGAAGCGGCTGAGGGTCTGCTCGACGCAGCCATACGGGTAATCGGCCAAATACGGCAGGGCATCGAGCGTAGTCGCGGCGAGCGACGGGTTGAGCTGCACCAGAAGCGCCGCACTTCCGGCTTTGCGCTCTTTGGGCAGAGTGACGGTCAGCTTGGCCGCGTTTTGGTCCGCCGCCATGACGCCGCTTGTGGACAGGAGCTTCTGCACGCCGTAAGTCAGCGCCGGGAACGACTGCTCCACGGCATCGCTTTCTTCGTCGGTCTCGGCGGCCATTTTCACCGTCGCCTGCCCGTCGCCGACCACCTGCGCCGTCCAGTCCACGCGGGTCTCGCTGTGCGCGGGTACGGTGATAAGGCGCGTTCCCCTCCCCCCAGCCCCCTCCCCTGTTAGGGAAGGGGGAGTCAGAGTAAGGGCCGGAGCTGGAGCCATTTCACCGGCCTTTCCTAAATCCTCACCCTCCCCTAACAGGGGAGGGTCGGCGCTTGCGCCGGGGAGGGGGTCCACTGTCAGCACATCTTTGTTGGCCGTGAGGCTGACGCGCACAGACTTCTCTGTGGCGAGGTCGTTGCGGACAATGGCGCTCAGGGTGACGCGGTCGCGCTCGGTGAAGAAGCGCGGGGCTTCCAAACGGACCAGCAGGTGCTTGTTCGTGATAACGCTGGTATCGCCGCCGCCGACCAGATCGCCGGTGGTGAGGCCGCGTGCCGTGGCCTTCCACGTCGTCAGCGTGTCCGGGAAGTGAACGGTGAGCGTAGCCATGCCGGTGGTTTTGTCCGTGACCACGGCGGGCGTCCAGAAGGCGGTTTCCGAGAAGTTGCGCCGCACCGACAGCGGCGCATACCCCCCGCCGTCTTTGTCGGTCAGAAACTTGGTGGTAGCCCGAGAACGAAACCCTCCTTCCACCACCGCACCGAGAATGCCCTCGTCTCTGTCTACGCGATTCGCCAGACGCCCGGCAAAGCTCACGCCATCAAAGCCGCCGAGACTCAAACTCGCCGCGTCCCCAATGATGTTAGCGGTTCCCGTGATGTTAAGCCGCCTCTGCTCGCTCACGACAGAGCCATAGTACAGGTTGTCATACTGCGAGTACTCCGGCTCGCCGGGGAGGCGGCCCACTTCCGGCAGGTGGATGCCGTGGACTTTGAACGGCGGGAGCGCCGGGTTGTCCGTTGTGCCATCCAGAGAGCGGCCTTCGGAGGTGTCTAGCTGAACATTGACGTAGCGACGCTCGCCGTAGTAGAACGTGCGGATGTCCGGGGCGTACTCCTTCTGAATGTAGAACACCGATGAGTCGATTACGGCCAGAGACACCTCAGCAGCGGCAGGGCGGCCCAGGTAGTCGGTGGCCGTGACATGGAACGTGCCGGTGTCGCCCGGCTTGTATTCGGCCTTGTCGGCGGTGACGGCGATCTTTAAAAACTGCCGCACCGGGGGGACAAAGACTTCATGCTGCCAGCGGTAAAATTGGTAGTCGCGGACGGAGACAGCCCCGAACGCAAAATTCGGGATGTCGGCGCGGACGATGGGAACGTCCAGCGTTTTCGCCCGGCCCACGACATGAACCAGCGTGTGCGTGAGGATTTTGCTGCCCGCCTCCGAAGTCAGCAGCACCCAGTTGTCGGGCTGATCGCTGACGATCAAGAGGTGCGCCGTCTCGCCCTGCGTGTATGTGGTCTTGTCCGTGAGAATTGTGATGCCGCCGACATGGAACGGCTGCGTGGTCAGGTCGTCGCCGCTGATCCAGACCGACGCCTGCGCCGTCACATCCTGCTCGAACTTGTCTTTGGCGCGAAACTCCACCCGGTACGAGCCGCTTTCATCCGTCTTCCAGGTAGTCAGCGCCTTGCCGTCGGCATCGGTGGTCACGTCTTCGGTATACACCGTGGTTTCGACCTGTTTCTGGTCGGCCCAGGTCTGCCGAATAACCGAAAGCTGGCCGGTGACAGAGACCGGCTGCTGATCGGCGTTCTGCGTTCGAAGCTCTATCGGAACCGTGTCGCCCCGACGACCAAAGCTGCTTCGCAGGTTCAGGTAGGCATAAAACGCCTGATTGGTGACGTGCAGCACGCCCTCGCCGCTGATGAGCCGCCGCGACGAATCGGTGACATCGGCCATGACGGTGTAGGCGTAATCTCCCTGGAAGCCGCGTGTGTCCTTATCGGCGGTGAACGAGACGGCCAGAGCGCCCTGAGCATCGGTGACACCGCTGCCTGATGTCACCAGTTCGCCCTGCGCGGCATACACATTGTTGTAGCCGCCTTCGTCGGCATGGATATACCAGTCATACGGCTGCGGGAAGCGGTAGGAATTGTAAAACGGGCTGCGGAAGACTTTATAGGCCACTTTGGCCCCGGCTACCGGCGGGCCGGAGTAGTAGGTCGCCTGCACCTTCGCCGTGACTTTGTCGCCGAACCGAGCCTGCGTCGTGGACGGCGTGACGGTCACTGTATACTCGGGCCGCTTGTATTCTTCCACCCGGAACCGGCTGCCGCCCGTGGTGCTGATTTTGCTGTCCTGGGGCAGCACTTCAGACTGCACGCTGTATTCGCCGAGCGCGGCCCCGGTCGGCAGGACAAACGAGCCGCTGATTGTGCCGAACGCCGACGTCGTGAGCGTCTCGTCATACGCCAGCCCGCCGCGTGGAGCGCTCACCGTGACGTGGACTTTCGTGTCCGTCAGCGGGGCATAGTCTGAGCCGCCCCCGGCGCGGCGGGCGAGGACTTCCCGGAAGGACACCTTCTGGCTAGGCCGGTACACAGGCCGGTCGGTGTAGGAATAAATCCGCACCTCGTCGCGGGTATCCGTGTTGCCGTTGTAGCTGTTCCAGTAATTTTGCCCTGTCAGCGCATAGCGCCCGCCCGGCGCGGCGGCAAACGCCTCGGTCTGCAAATTGCTCTGGCCTTTGACCGTCGGGACTGACACCATGCCGTCGGCATCGGCAAGGCCGCGCCCGACCTGCACGTGCGGGATTTGCCCCACTGACCACAACTGCCGGATAATCACGCTGGCTCCGGGCACAGGGCGGCCCGAGCGGGCATCGGCGATAAAGCACAGCACCGTGTCCGTGTCCACTTTCTTCATCACGGCGAGGTCGGTGATTAGCACCACGCTTGCCGCACTGGCTCTGCCGTTATCGCCTTGCGCGACGACTAAATAGGCCCCGGTCTTGGTCAGCGGCGTGGTGAGCGTGATGTTATGGTAAGTAAACTTGCCGTCATCCCCGGTGTCTTTGGTCCACTGCGCCACTTTCGTGCCCAGCCGCCGGGCCAGTGCTTCCGCCTGTGTCACCGTGCCAAAGTTATCGGTAAAGCTGCCCATCCGATTGCGGGGATTTTCCAGCTTGCCGGGCAGGGACAAAATAGTGTCCAATGGAAGCCGATAGGCCCGCAGGGTAATTGTTTTGACATTGCGGCTGTACACGGACAGGCTTGCTGCGTGGTCAGCGTGCTGCGGCCCGGAGGTGTTCAGGCTGACGCTCGGGTTCTGAATGGACAGTGCGGCCTGCCGAGCATCGGGGGTCCATTTGCTATGAGGGTAGCGGGCGACGAGCGCGTTATAGAGTTTCAGCGCCACCGTGTAGGCCCCCGCCCGCTCGGTCCACTGTGCCACAATCAGCCGGATTTGCGGGGCCTGCGGGTCATCGGGGTAAGTGTCGGCGGCTTTGTTCAGGATGGCAGTCGGGTCCAGCGTGAAGTAGGGGATTGTTTGGACAATCTCCTGATGGCCCCGTTCGGGGTGTCCGGGCGGCACGACATATTCTATCTTCGCCCATGAGTCGTGGAACCGGGCCACATACAGCCCTTTGGTGAGCGCGGCCAGCACTTTGTTGTGCGTGTCGGCGGGGTTCAAGGTCGGAATGCGGTCCAGCAAAAACAGCACTTTCTTCGGCAGGGGCCACTTGGAGTCATAGGGCTTGTCGGTGTGAATGGCCCAGTCGGTCGTCTTCGCCGCCTTCCAGTCGGCCTCGCTTCCCCACCCCGACCCACCGCCTCCGCGATAGCCTCTCTGCCAGTTCTGAGACTGCGACAGGGTGCGGGCGAGGTCAAACGACAGGTCGGTTTTCTCGCCCGCCAGGGGGTCTACATGGGGCTTGTTGCGGTGGCCGCCCTTTGGCTCGATGATTTTCAGAAAGATGGGGCCAGGCCCGGCTTCCCCATGACCTAAGCGCACGGTAAACGTGATTGGCTTTCGCGGTTTGCGATGGTCGGCAGTAAATGTGAGTGTCTCCTGCACGTTGTCGTAGTCCACGGCAGCCTGCTCGAAGTCGGCCAGCGTGCCGTCGGCGTCGTCCTGCACCAGCCAGACGCTTTCGGGCTTCTCGGAGGCCGCAACGTGCGGGTAGTCCGTGCCCCGGTAAATCCGTGTGCCCACTTTGTAGCCCTGATGCGGGATTTGCGTCAGCAACAGACCACGCTGATAATGCGCCCGCGCCGTCCACAGCGGGTCGCTGGTGTGTGCGGCCAGAAACGCTGCCCAGGCGGCCACGGCCTCATCCCATTTCTGCGATGCGCCGAGCGCCACGGCCACGCGGTATTGCAGCAGCGCCCGGTCAGGCGACTGCGCGGGCAGCGCGGCTACAATCGCCTGATACTCCGGCAGGGCCAGCGCATACGACTTTTCGGCGTAATGCTTGTCGGCCTCGGCGCGTGTCGCCGGGGGCGGGACCGGGGCAGCAGGAGCCATCTGGGCAATCAGCGGGCGCAGGCCAAAGGCGCTGGCGGTTAGAGCAGTCACCAGGACGAGCAGCAGGAGAATGGGGCGGGCGGCTTTCATGGGCGGGGGGTCTCCAGAACACAGCAAAATAAGAACAGGGAGATAAGAAAAGCAGGCGAGCTACGGCTATTCTACCTGATGAGAGACGTGAAGTGGTCCGGGACTTCAATCGGACCCCCGGCCCCTACTCCGCCAGCGCGTTCAGCGTTTTCAGCAGCTCCGTCGCCAGTGCCGAGGCCGCCGGGTCCTGCGCGAACAGGTCCGGGTGCAGGGCGCGGGCCAGCAGGCGGCGGGCGCGGCGGCGCTCGTCGGTAGTGAGGCGGGCGGCGGCCACACCGAGCGCCCCGCCGACAGTGCCGCGTCCCTGCGCGGTCAGCAGGTCCAGCCGCTGCCGGGCGGCGGCGAGGTCTGCTTGTGCTGATTTGGCTCGCGCCCGCATTTCGTCCCAGCTTGCTTCGGACTCGGCGAGGCGGCGGCGCAGGTCCCGCAGCTTGGTTTTTGTAGCCTCGTGCCGGGCGGTCAGCGTGTCCAGCTTGGCGGCGTCTACGGTGCGCGGCCCGTCGCCTTTCGTGCCGACCAGTGCCCGCAGATCGGCGCAGCGATAGAGGGTGGCGCGGGAAATGCCCGCCCGCTCGGCCACATCGGTCATAGTAAATGCCGCGCCGATCCGCTCCAGATCGCGCACGGCGGCTTTGACCCGCTCGGCGCGGGCATCGGGGTCTCGCGGCTTGGCCCCGCGTGTTCGTACTTCTTTTGTCTTGCTTGTCTTATTCACGTCGGCTATTTTGACACATTTCGGAGACAATAGCAAGACATTCAGAACCCATTCTCGCCCCACAGTCTCCTGCTACGCCTGCATGAGAGCAGCCAACGTAGCCGCAGGTGGGCGAAAGCAGCACGCAAGCTATGCAGCGTCTTTGTTGACAAAACGCTGCTCGTATGCAATACTATATTTACGTTTGCAAAAACGAAACCCGGCGAGAGGCACATAGCCTCCCGCTTTTTTGTTGTCTCGGCTATTTGCCGAGCGCCTGCATCAGCCGCACCAGACTTGGCCCCAGCAGCACCACGAAGATCGCCGGAAAGACAAACAGCACCAGCGGAAACAGCAGCGTCACCGGCAGACGCGCCGCCTGCTCCCGCACCCGCTGCACCCGCGCCGCCCGTGCCGACTCGCTTTGCGCCCGCAGCGTCCGCCCCAGACTTGTCCCCCGCCGCTCCGCCTGCGTCAGCGCGGCGACAAACGTTTTCACCTCCCCGATTTCCAGTCGCGCCGCCATGTCTTTGAGCGATGCCGCCCGCGTCCGCCCCAGACCCATTTCCTGCCGGGCGCGGGTCAGCTCGTCCGGCAGCGGCCCGCGCATCTTGTCTGTTACCTTTGCGAGCGCCGCATCCAGCCCCAGCCCCGCCTCCACGCTGACCACCAGCAGGTCTATTGCGTCAGGCAAGGCTCGCCGAATGAGCGCCTGCCGCCGCCGCACCGCCTGTTCCAGCAAGCTGTCCGGCACGGCAAACCCAATCACGCCGCTCAGAAGCAGCAGAAAGACGCGCCCGCCCGGTGCGGGAACTCCCAGGCAGAACGCCGCCGCTACACCCAGACCCAGCGCCACCGACAGCACGCGCAGCCCGGCAAACTCCGCCGGGGTGCAGGGACCGCCCGCCCGCACCAGCGTCCGCCGCAGACGCGCCGCCGTCCCCGCCGGGGTCAGCCGCGCCCCCACCCCGGCCAGACGCGTCCGCACAGGCCGCGCCAGACGCTCCCGCCAGTCGCCTTCCAACTCCGCCTCAGCCAGCGAAGGCATGGGCGAGGCGGCGGGCCGGGCGATCTCATCCAGCCGCCGCTGGAGGCGGTCACGCTCCGCGCCCAGCAGCCCGCGCAGGACCACGGCAAGCAGGGCGGCGGAGAGGAAGGTGAGCAGTAGGATTGATATGAGCATGATAAGAGAACCATGTCCTAAAGGACACGGCTACCGGGCACAGACGCCTGGAACCCCCACTTCGTGGGGCTAGGATTAATTTTGCTTTGAGTGCCGCGAAGCGGTGGTTTGCGGCGTCTGCGCCCGGTAGCCGTGTCTTTTAGGACATGGGATTTTCCGCCTCCCAGTCCGTCCTCCGCTCCATCTTTTGGGACAGCCGCCCGGCCCCATGCCTCTGCTTTTGCCGCTCCACATAACGGATAATCACCGGCAAGCGCCTTTCGTCGAGCGTCAGCATCCCGTACCCCGACTGTCAGTAAAGAAGGGGAGAGAGCGGGGAAGTTTGCTCCGGGCGATGGTTGATGTAATAACCATTGGTGCTAGTTTGGCTTGTGCTTGTCAAAGTATAACTTCCAGCAAAGATAAGGCGACAAAGCCGTTTTCATCGGGTTGCAGTCCGTTCCACTGACTGCACAGGTTGAACGCGGCCAGCGTGAAGGCCAGACGCGCTTTGAGGCCAGACCACACCCGGTGGCCGACCTTCTTGAGATGGCAAGTGCCCGTCAGCATCGACAAAACCGTCTCAATGACCATCCGGTCGTTCCAGGTGCCACGCGGACAAATCTTGAGGTTTGCGGGGTCTTTGCGTTCTGGTGTGGACTTTGCATGAAAACCGCTGTCCCCCAGAACCAGCATCTGCCCATCGTACTTCTCAATGAGCGGGTGGAACGTGCTATCGTAGACGTTTGCGGTGTCCACCGTCCAGTCCACGACCCGTCCCAGATGGTCCAGAATGTAGCATAGCTTGGCCCCAACGATCCAGCGCAGATTGGACTTGCCCTTTTTGCCGATCTGCTTGTCTTGCCGATCTGCTTGTGGCTGCGTCCTTCGCGCCGAGGGTGGATCAGCTCAATGCCATAGCTGTCTACCACGCCAAGTAGAGACGGCTTGGTGAGAAAATGCTGCGCCTGGTCTTGATGGGCGGCCAGCAAACGAAACAGGCGGGTACGCTCCGGCAGATGCGGGAAGAAGTCCGCAAAGTTTGCTTTGAGCCAGCGATAGAAGGCCCGGTTGCCAACACCTTTGAGAGCGAACAGCATTCCCAGGGTGACAATCTCGCTGGGATACAGAAGCGCCTGAGCGTGTTTTTTCTGTTCGGGCAGAGCATCCTTCAGGGCGTCATCGACGCGGCAGAAGAGTTCTAGGGTAAACTGGGCAGTAGTCATCGGCTTGGCCTCGCATTACAGGTGTGGTAACTCGTAATACGCAAGCCGGTGGCTGTTTTTCAGCGATTTCCTAACTCTTTCTTAGCTCTTCGCAACCTTTTTACAAACTAGCACCAATGGTTAATAAGACGAAGCGCCTTTGATCGTTTCCATGAAATCCGCTGGGGCTAGGCGCGGCGGCAGACTGACCACAAGATGCACATGGTCAGGCATTCCGTTGAGGGCGTGAACAGGGATTTTCATATCCCGGCACTTGCCTTGCAGGTAGCGGTACAGTTCGCGTTCCACGGCATCTGTGATAAATGTATCTCGCTTTCGTGTTGCCCAGACGAAATGGTAAAACGCCTCCACATAAACTCCCAATTTTCTTCTCCTTCCGTAACTTTACACTTCCACCGCTACCATGCGGTGAATAATCAACGCGCCCACAAGTTGCCCGGCGAACGCACCGCCGAGGAGCAGGCGGCCTAAAGGGAGTTCCAACAAAGGCTGAAAGTAGGCGGGGTCGCGCAGGTAAAACAGCAGGGCCAGCGCGGGGGCCAGGGCCATGAGGACGATGGCCGACAGGCGGCCTTCGGCGGTCAGCGTGCGGACCTCGCCGCTCACGCGAACGCGCTCGCGGATGGTCGCGGCGATGGCGTCCAGCACTTCGGCCAGATTGCCACCGGCGGGAAGTTGTATCAGAATAGCCGTTACAATGAGGTCCAAATCGGGCGACTGGACACGCTCTACCATACGCCCCAGCGCCGTGTCCCAGGCAATGCCAAGGGCCGCTTCGCCGCCCGCCCAGGCGAACTCCTCCGACAGCGGCATGGGCAGCTCCTCCGCCGCTGTCGCCAGAGCCTGCGCGAACGAATGGCCCGCCCGCAAGTCGGAGGCAAGCAGCAGCAGTGCATCGGGAAGCTGTGCGTCAAAGCGCGTCCGCCGCGCCGCCTGCCGGGCGGACAGCACGGCCTGTGGAACCAGCAAACCAAGCAGGCCCAGGATAAGCCCGGCCAGCGGGCCGCGTGTCAGGAGCAGGCCGCCGAGTGCCAATAAAAGCGACGACGTTGTGCACAGCGTCACCCATTCGGCAGGGCGCAGGCGCAGGTCGGCGCGGAGCATGGCAAGACGCAGGGCACGCTCCCAGTCGCGTCCCCGGAGCCAGCCGGTTAAAGTCGGCAGCACATCCGGGCGCGGGCCATTCGCCGGAGGCGAAGCCGAGGCTTCGGGCGGGCGGCCAGCCAGCCCGGCCAGCCGCTGACGCAGGCGGCGGCGGTCGCGGCCCACGCTTTCAGCCACGGCGTAAACCAGCCCGAAGGCCAGCGCGAAGCTGAGGCCAATCGCGGCGGACAGAAACAGTTGGCTCATGCGAAGACCTCCGGGCCGAGCGGGAAGCTACGTGCCGCCAGCGTGGCCGCACAGGCCGGATACAGGCCCGTCGGGCGCAGGCCGGGCGCGGCGGCGGCGCGGACAAACACGTCCTGCATTCCAATGACGTCGCCGACCATACCCGTCAGCTCAGTGATATGGGTGATGGCGCGGCGCCCATCGGGCAGGCGCTCCTGATGGACGATCACCTGCACCGCCGAGGCAATCTGCTCGCGCACCGCCCGCAGGGGCAGCTCGGTTCCGGCCATCAGGGTCATCGTTTCCAGCCGGGACAGGGCATCGCGGGGGCCATTCGCGTGAACCGTAGACAGCGAACCGTCATGGCCGGTGTTCAGGGCCATCAGGAGGTCCAGCGCCTCGGCCCCGCGCACTTCGCCGAGAATAATCCGGTCCGGGCGCATTCGGAGGGCGTTGCGGACAAGCTGCCGGATAGTGACTTCGCCCCGGCCTTCCAGATTGGGCGGGCGGCTTTCCAGCGCGACCACATGAGGCTGCTGCAACTGAAGCTCGGCGGCGTCTTCAATGGTAATCACCCGCTCATCCGCCCCAATGGAGGCCGACAGGGCGTTCAGCGTCGTTGTCTTGCCGCTGCCCGTGCCGCCGGAGACCAGGACGTTCAGCCGCCCGGCAACGCACGCCCGCAGGAAGTCTTCGGCCTGCGCGGTCAGCGTGCCGAGCCGGACCAAATCGGCGGTGCGGAGGGGGCGGCGGGCGAACTTTCGAATGGTCACGACCGGCCCGGCGACAGCCAGCGGCGGCAGGATGATGTTGACCCGGCTGCCGTCGGGCAGGCGGGCATCGGCGAGTGGGGAGGAGTCGTCCACGCGGCGGCCCAGGGGCGACACGATGCGCTCGATAATGCGCCGCAGGTGCGCCTCGTCATCAAAGACCGCCTCAGCACGGGTCAGTCGCCCGCCGCGCTCCACGTAGACCGAGTACGGGCCGTTGACCATGATTTCGGAAACCCCATCATCGGCCAGCAGCGGCTCCAGCGGTCCCAGGCCGATCAACTCCTGCAAGACGGCCTGTGTCACGGCGTTGAATTGGCGCGTCGTGAGCGCCAGCCCCTCGCTGTCCGCCTGCCGCGCCACCATTTCCCGCGTCGTTTCCGCCAGCGCCTCTGGCCCCAGTCGTGCCAGCGCGGCGGCATCGGCCTCGGCGACAAGCCGGGCATGAACCCGCCGCCGCAGGGCCGCGCCGTCAAAGGGAGCCTCGGCGGCGGGCCGTCCAAATTGGAAAGGGATAAGTGTCATTGTGTTTAGGAACCTACCCCGGCTCGTTCCTCGCCACCCCTCCCGAGACGGGAAGGGTAAAGGTCGCAGGGAGGCATACGGCTTGTGCTTCTTGACGGAAGCCATTGGTGAAACGGGCTAGACCCTCGGTTATGCACAGCCCTTACCCTTCCCGCTTCGGGAGGGGTGGCGCGGAGCGCCGGGGTAGGTTCCTTCCAAACAGCGGCAGCCGAAGGCGCGGCATCGCGTGAGGCGCTTCTGTCTCAGACAGGGCGCGGGCCAGCGCAGTGATGCTCCGGGCGGGGGCGCAGCCGGGGTGGGACAAAACAAACGGGATGCCCGCGTTGACCGAGGCCGGGACGAGCTTGCCGTCGTTGGGAATGAGCGCCCCGGCGGGCAGGCCCAGCACCTGCTCGCCGTCGGCGACGCTCAGGCGGGAACGGGGGGCGACGCGGTTGAAGACCACGCGCACGGCGTCGGGCCGCAGATGAGCGCCGATCAGGGCATCCAGCCAGCGGCGGGAGGCGGCGAGCGTGGGCAGGTCGAACAGGTCGGCGACCAGCAGAACATCGTCGGCGCGAGCCAGCGCGGCCAGCGCCGGGCCGTCAATCAGCGGCGGCAGGTCAATGACGACAAAGCGGCAGCCCTGTTCCAGCAGTGTCAGCACACGCTCCACAGACGCGGGCGAAAGAGCGTCTGGGGCCAGCGGGGCGGCGGACCCGGCCAATAAGAAAAGGCCGCTGCCGTGCGGCTCGGCGTAGTCTTCCAGAAAGCGGGCGTCCAGAGCGTCCGGGGCAAGAGAAGCCCAGTCCGCCAGCGTCCGGCGTGGCGACAGGCCGAGCAGCAGGGCAGCGTCGGCAAACTGCGTGTGCAGGTCTAATAACGCGGTCGGCTCGCCGGTACCCTGGGCCAGTGCGGCGGCGAGGCTGACGGCCAGCGTGGTGCGGCCCACGCCACCTTTTGCCCCGGCAACAGCAATGACTCGCGCCCGGCGCGAGGAAGCGGGCGGCGGGTCGGCAGCGGGCAGACCGTGCAGAGCAGCGGCGAAGTCGGCGGGCGACAGGGTCCAGGGCAGAACGTCCCGCGCCCCGGCCCGCATGGCCCGGCGCAGGGTGTCGGGGCGGGTGTCGTCGGATAGCAGCATGACGGGGACGGTGGGGGCAAGCATCTCGCAGGCTGCGAAGCCGCCCTCCGGCGGCAGGTCATCGGCCAGCAGAACGACCGACGGGCGCAGGGAGCGCGTCAGCGCAGAGGCTTCGGCGGCGTCGCAGGCGGGCGGCAGAATGTCGACACCGGGCAGGCGGGCGGTGACGGCGGCCCGTCGGTCGGCGCGATGGTCGGCGAGCAGAACGCGCAGGGAAGTCATGGCAGGACCTCCGGGGCGCGGGGGGCGTCGCGGTCCCCGCCGCCTTTTTCCAGTGCAGGAAAGTCTTTGTCAAAGGCCCCGCGCTGCACGTTGGGGCGCGGAATAGGCAGGTTTTCCAGACTGCCCGACGGCGGCGGCTGAACGCCCGGCGTGTCCGGGGTGACAATCTGAGGCTGGATCAAAATCAGCAGCTCGCTTTCCTGCCTGCGCGTCGTGGTGGACTTGAAGAACTCGCCCAGCACCGGGATTTGACTGAGAAGCGGGATGCGCTCGGTCTGCCGCGAGGCGGTGCTGGAATACAGGCCGCCGATGACCAGCGTTTCCCCGTCGCCCATCTGAAGGGTGGAAGTCGCCCGGCGCACAGTCAGCGCCGGGATGACGAAGCCACTGAGCTGCACGGCGTTGGTATAGTTGAGGTCGCTGACTTCGGGGGTCACCGTCATCTGGATTTTGCCGTCGCCGACCAAATCCACATGAACCAAGAGGCGGACGCCGTAGGGCTTGTAAACGACCGTGACTGAGGCGCTGACGCCGTTTGTGCCAGTGCTGGACTGCGCCACGGGCACGGGGATTTCGCCGCCAACCAGAATGCTGCCGTCGCTGCCGTCGAGGACCAGCAGGCTCGGCTCGCTCAGGACGCGGGCCTTGTTTTCTTCAATCAAGGCGTCAAGCTGGGCGGCCAGCGGCATCAGACGCTGAATTGGTCCGCCGCCGCCGAGGCTGTACCCGGCTACGCTCGGCCCCTGTCCCGACGCCTGTCCGAACAAGATTGGCTGGGGCGTGAACGTATATGTTCCGCCCGCCCGCGAGGTCCCGGCGTTTAAACTTCCCCACCGAACGCCCAGCGTCTTGGCTGCCGCCCGGTTGATGTCGATGACTTTGGCCCGCACCAATATCTGCCGTGTGGGCCGCCGCCCGAGGTTAATCAGATTGACCACGCGCAGGTCCGGTGGCAGGGTTTGCAGGAGCCGTTCCAGCGGGTCGCCCGCCGCTGAGACGCCCGCGCCGGATGCCGCTTGCCGCTCGGCTGTCCTGGCGGACGCGAATGTACTCAGCGTGCCGGACACATCCGCCGCGCTGATCGCCGGGCGGTAGGTTCCTGAAAGCGCAAGGGTCGCCGTGTCCACGACGCGCACGGTGACGCCCACCGAGGCCAGCGGCGCGGCCAGCAGGTCGGCATAAGTCTGGGCAACGCTTGGCCTGTCCGGCCCGACTGGCAGCGGGGCGATTTGCAGCAGGTTCCGCACATTGGTAGTGTAAATAGCTGCAATGGTCTGGGCACGCTGCGACTCCAGCGCGTTCAAAACGCTGCCTTCAAGCAGCAGAGTGCTGCCGAGCGCCCGCACCCGCACGTCCGGCAGGCCGATGTCCGCCCGCACCCGCGCCGCCAGCGGGCCGAGGCTGACCGGCACTGCCGTGACCACCAGACGCAGTGTGTGCTTGCCGTGTTTGTCGTAGACAAACAGCGTCGTTTCCCCCACCCCACGGGCGTTGATCAGCAGGCGGCGGGCGGTGAGCGGCACGATGTCGACCACGAGCGAGCTGCCGACCGCCGCCGCCGTCATGCCATCGAACTCGTACACATCCGACTCGCCCGGATGCAGGGTTTTGGGGTGTAACGGCGGCTGTGCCCGGAGCGGCGCAAGGCTCAGAAACACAGCGGCGACCGGCAGAATTGTTAAGTGGTGCTTCATAGGGTCTTTCACGGAGCCACCGTCACCGTCTGGCTCTGGCTGCCTTTGATGACCAGAATGGTCACCCGCGCCGGTGGCGGCGGGGGTTTGTGCAGATGCGGCGCGGGCGGCGTTTTAGGCGCGGCTGGCCGGGCAGAGACATGGGGCGGCGGCGGGTCGGTCTCGGCGGGCGGGGCAGACAGGGGGGCGGTGTCGGTCACGCCGTTGTCGTCCACGGCCCGCAGGGCTAGGTGGAGCTTGCCGCGTGCCGCCGCCAGCACGAGCGCCTGCGCTTCGGACGGCGAGACCGACACGGTGACATGGCCCGGCCCAGCTCCATCAGGCGGCGGGGGCGGGCCGTCCGGCGCGGTTTGGCTGCCGACGGCCAGCAGCAGAGCATTTTGCAGGACCGTCCGCGCTTCGGCCGGGCCGCGCCCCGGCTCATCGGTTGCCAGAATGTCCACGCGGTCGCCGGGACGCACGAAATCGCCCGCGCTGTCGGTGGGGTCAAGGGCCACAGTGACGGCGCGGCGCGAGGATGGCAGGGTAAAGGCCATGCCGAGGGCCGCCGTGCCTTCGGTGACGGCACTTTTCGTGAGCGGCGTTCCGGCAGGCAGGGGCCGTGTGGTGATTTTGCCGACCGCCTGCGTCGGCGCGGTCAAGGCGTCCTCGGGGACATCGGACGGCGGCAGCTTGCGGAGCGTGAGATGAGCGGGAGTCAGCCGCGCCCGAGTGGGCACGTCGCGGGCGGCGACCACGACGGAGACGGGCACGGCGGGCGCGGGTTTGGCGCGGCCCCGCAGAAGCAGAAAGGCCAGTAGGGACGCGGCCAGACCTGCCGCGAGGGCCAGGGCGAGCGTGCCGCCGCGTGACCCGGCGGCGGGGGGCCGGATGGGCGGCGCGGGGCGGGGCTGCGGCCGGGGCGCGGGCGGGACGACCTGCATGACGTTTCTCCTTTCCGTGGATGTAACAAAGAGCGCAAAAATTACGGCACAAGATGCGGCGCGGCGCGTGTGCCTGCCGGGGCGCACGCGCCGCCTGTGGAACTCGGAACCGAAATGCCGAGAAACCGGCCCAGCGCGATAGCATTGCCCGCCGCGCCGGTCGGGTACGGCTGGTCTATCCAGAACGCGGCAAAAGCAATGATAGAGACGCTGCCGGGCCGGTCTTTGAGTGACTGACTGACCACTGGTAGAAGCAATAAATGGCCGTCGGTCTGCTCCTGCAGGCTGCCGAACCAGGCATCGTAAGTGGCCGAGCGATGCGTGAACTGCGTGTTGCTCGGAGCCAGCCGGGCGGCCAGATACTGCCGCGTGTAAAAGACGCTGTCGTAAGCAAGCGGCGGCGTAGACAGCGACTGCCCCGCCATCAGCGGCCCATCAGTGGTCTGCCGGATGCTGTCAAAATAGGTGCTGCCTTTGTCGCTTAGAAGCACTGGGTCAAAGCTGCCGCGTTGTGACAGATTACCGTTTTGGTCCCAGACGTTCAGCTTTAGAACCACCTGCGTACTTGTCGGCTGATACGCGCCGGGCGCGAGGGTTTTCATGCCACTGAGAAGCGCGGACACGGCCTGCACGGCGGGATCGGCGCTCGATGGGTCATCGCCAATAACGGCGAATGGGGCGACAGACATCCCCGGCGTCAGGGCGCAGGCGGACGGCCTTCGGGCCGTGGCCGTGGCGGACACGGACAGAGTGTTTGCGGCCCCGTCGCGCCCACGCGGCGCATAACCGACCGCCGGGGCGAAGGCCAGCGGGGCGTTGACATAGCCCGACACTGTCACTGTGCCGTCAGCAGTCATGGACACGGCCAGCCCTTTGTAGTCGCTTCCGTTGGCCGCGACAATCGCCGCTGCGCTTCCGGCGGCGGTGTCCGGCGTGGCCGCGCCTGCCAGCGCGGCGGCATCGGCATTGGCCTGCGCCCGCTGCCGGGCCGCCTGCGCCAGCCCGAGGTCTACGGCCAGTGCGGCGACGCCAAGCAGAGCGGTCAGCGCAAAGACGACCAATACCAGCGTCCCGCCCCGGCGGGGGAACCTTTTTTGGCTGTTTCTATTCACGGCGCATTACCAATCGGGCCGTCAGCGTGTGCGTCGTGCCCGCGAACACAAACGAAGTCACCAGCGGATGCTGGTAAGTCACCGTGGCTCGCACCAGGCTTCCCGCCGGGGCGGTGTTGGCGGTGCCGGTGTCGCCGAGCGCAGTCCAGACTGTGCCGTCGGGGCTGCTTTCCAGCGTCACGGCAGTGGCCGACGGCGACAGGCCGACGCCTGCCGCCGCAGCCCGGTTGCGGGCGGCGGCAGTCTTCTCGCCGACCGACAGCGAGCGGGCAGCTTCGCGGGCCGCTGCACCGACCTGTGTTTGGTCGCCGAAAATCAGCCCGACTTCCACGATGCCGAACAGCAGCAGGCAGAGCAAAGCACCGACGAGGGCGAACTCGACCAGAGCCGCACCGCGCCGAGAACGGCTTTTCATTTCAGGCTGTTGGCGGCGGTGGTCAGCTTGGTGTTGGCGTTCGTGCCAAGCAAGGTGACGGCTCCGACGCAAACGGCGGCGATAAGCGCGACCAGCAGGACGTACTCAACTAATGCAGCCCCAAGGCGGGCGCGGCGGCGGTGAGAGGTGAACATAGACGGATTCCTTTCCTAAAGACAAGAGGCAAAAACGGGCAGAGTGGGATTACTTGAGGGTGTCGGAAGCCGTGGTCAGCTTGGTGTTGGCGCTTGTGCCAAGCAAGGTGACGGCTCCGACGCAAACGGCAGCAATGAGCGCGACTAAGAGGACATATTCCACGAGGGAAGCGCCGTGTTCGCGGCGGGGGCGAGAGGCAGAACGAGTGAGACGAGACATCGCAGAAATCCTCCGTAACTTGATTGGTAATGAAACCGTGCCCGCCGGGAAACTTCCAAGCCCGGCGTGTGTGCCGGGTCCCAAGGGCAGTATATTTTACTGCACAAACCGTGCCAAAAGAGCAGAACGGGCGGAATGCGGGCGATTATTTTTGCGGGGTGTAAGCCGGATAACCGCCCGTTTGCAGACCGGCTAACGTCTCCGCGTCAGCAGGACACCGGCGAGGGTCAGGATGCTCAAAATCACCATCAGGCCCGCTGGCATGAAGGCGTGGCCCTGCGCGAAGCGGATGCCGAAGAAGATCAGAATGGCCGCCGTCAGCACCAGCGCCAGCGGCAGGCCCCAGGACTGACCTCGCAGGAGGCCGCAGCCCGCCGCCAGCAGCAGCAGGCCGCTGATGAGGCCGGAAATCAGCGAGGGGCGGCTGCCCGCTTTGACAAAGCCGAAGATGCCGCCGACCATCGTAAGGATGGCGTAGACGAAAATGAGGAGCGCGGAAGGGTTCATGGAGATGCTTTCTTGTCACCCCCGGCGTCTGCCGTCTCGGCTGCCGTGGGCGGCAGGCTGATAATGGCAGCGCGGGGGACACCGATAATCTGAATGTCTTTGATGTGCCGCGCTTTCACTAAACGCGGCGTGAGCGAGGCGGCCCGGATTTGCGCGGCGCGGGCCTCGGCCTGTGCTTTCAGCACGGATTTCTGATTGACGATCTCCTGAAGCTGGAAGTTGAGCTGGGACAGCTTCAAATTCTGCTGGGCTGCGAGGCGCGAGCGCAGGGCGGTGACGGTGGCGGCGTCCGGGTAGATGGCGCGGATACGGACTTCGTCAATGATAACCGCGTCCGGGTTGAAGCGGTCATTGAGTTCTTTGAGAGCATAGGCCGCCGCCATCCGCTTGCCGTCGCCGGTCATGTTGGCGGTCGTGGAGGCCAGCCCGAAGGCATCTACGACCGCCTGCCGGAAGGCGGGCCGAAGCTGGGTTTCTTCGAAGGTATGAAAGTCTGTAAACTGGTTTCGGTACTTGGCATACAGCGCCGTGATTTCCTCGGGATGGGTGGGGTCCCAGGCGAGATGGTAGGTGATACTGGTATCGACGTTCAGCGTGTTGGACGACAGGGTGTTGACCAGAATGCTGTCATCGTTGCCGTGCGAGCCTTCGCCGGGGTCGCGCACCATGGTATACGTGCGTTCGTAGGTAGGGATTTCAATCAGCTCATTGCCGGAAAACGGCGGCTGGGCATTGAACCCGGCATGGCGGATGCGGGGGTCCACCCGCCCGGTGTAGTGGTTGATGACTAGGCCGACGTTGCCTGCTTTGACCACAAAGCCGCTGCTGTTACGGGCCACCACGAGGCCCACGACGATCAGCGCGGCGACTACCGCTAAGAAGATTTTCATTTGTTCAGCAGCCCCACTAGCTGGTCCGAGGGCAGGTACAGGGTTTTGACCTGAGACAGCGTCTGGTCCTGGATATACAAATCCGTCAGGGTGCTGTTTTGCAGGTGGTTGACTTTGGCATCAGCAGTGGCCTGTGCCAGCAGAGTTTGGTTGTCAAACGACTGCTGCTGCAAGCCCAGCTTCGCATTGTCGATTTCCTGCATTTTGGACAGCGTCGTCGACAGCAAATCTTTACTCTGCTGGTCTTGCTCGATGCCGCGTATCATCAGGTTGGAAAACACGACGCCGCGTGTGCCCCACTCGCCGTTGAGCGTTTTCAAAGCCTCGGTTTCGGCCTTCTGCTTGCCCGCCGTCGTCAGCGCGGTGGTGGTGTCCATGTCGCCGATAGCGTAGTTGATCGCGCCTTTGATGGCCGGTTCCAGATTGACCGCCTCAAACTGCTCTGTATCGGCAAACTGGTCCTGATAGGCCCGGTACAGGTCATCGGCCTTGTCCGGCGCGATGCGGTACTGCGCGGAGACATCGACTTGCAGCAGATTGGACGGCGTGTTGACCTGCACGGCTCCGGCGGGGTCGGTGTGGGTCAGCGACAGGGTGCGCTGGGCGGTCGGCACTTCAATCACGGTTTCCCAGATGCCCTGCCAGTGCGTTCCCGCCGACATCAAATCCGGCTCAATCGTGCCCCGGTAGTTGTCCAGCACGAGGCCGACATTGCCCGGCGCGATATGGGTCGGCCCGGCCATGTGCCCACCGCGCCCGAGCGAGATGGTCAGGAACAGCACACTGCCCAGCACAATCAGGCCGAGAATGCCGAGCGCCCGCGTGCGCGGGGAAAGGCCGCCGCCCGGCGCGTATTGCGGCTTGCTTGCTTTCGATTTTCCTACCATGTGTCCTCCTGTGTCTTCGAAACTTCGTCTTCGGGCACGACCAGCGATTGCAGATAGCATTTCGGGCAGCCGTGCGCCCCAAGCGGACCGAAAAACCGTGCCCCGCAGCTCAGGCAGCGCAGGGGCGCTCCAACCCGGTGCAGCTCGGCGTCCCGCGCCTCCCGCCGCCGCCGGTCTTCGGCAGCCGCGCCGTCACGTTTCAGGCTGGCCGCCAGCGACCAGAGGAACAGCCCGACCAGCACCAGTCCCAGCGTAAAAAGCCCTGCAAAAATCAATCCCATCGGTGTTGCCTCATGTCCTTACATTTTATAGTGACACGCGAGCGCCCAAAAAGTTGCCGCATCGGGCGAAAAAATTTCGGGAGTGACTCTGGTTTCAGCCGCAGGCCAAAGAAGCCGTAGGAATTAATTCCTCGGCTGTGGGGCGCAGACGCCGTCTGTCCGCCTTCGCGGACACAGAGCTGTCACCGTGTTTTGCTCCTTCTCCGCGAAGGCGGACAGATGGCCGCAGGCCGTACAGCCGAGGATTTTAATCCCACGGGTTCTTCCGGCTCTTGATAACCTGTGGGACGCAGCAAAGTTCTTGAATTACAGCCGGTCGCTCACGGTGGTCAGGCCGTCGGTGTCGGGATTGCCCGCCTGCTTGCGGACTTTGCCGTCGGCGGAAATCGTGCAGGCGACCGTGCCGCCGCCGACCGGACGGGCAGAAAGAGATAGGTCTGTGCCGGAGCGAGCATTGAGAGTCTGAGTCCAGGGCAGGGAAACAGCTTCGGGAGGGGCGACGGCTTTGCCTTCGGCGTCACGGTAGGCGACCATCGCACGGGCAGCGGTTCCGGTGATCTGATAGGTCACGGGCAGGGTTCCGGCGGCGGGGCGCGGGCGGTGGGAGCGTAGGACGATGGCCTCATCAGCCCCCGCCGAATCGCCTGTGGGCAGGGAGGCGGTCAGCATCAGCCAGGCTCCGCCCGCCATCAGCAGGAGGCAAAGGCCGATGACGGACCAGCTCAGGTAGGGGGAAACAGTCTGGCCCAGAGCCGAGGACGCGGTGCGGGACTCTTCGGCGAGTTCTGCCTGATACCGCTCGGCAGGGCTGTCTTTCGCATCGTAGACATAGCCGCACTTGTCGCAGACGGCGGCATCAGCACGGGTGGCCTTGCCGCAACGGGGGCATTCTTTTTCGGCGACGGCAGCCGGGGTGTCTCCCGCCAGAGACCGGAGCAGGTCCGCCTGCTGACAGCGCCGACAGTCGACGTCCAGGTCAATTTCGTCGCCGCACCGGGGGCACTGCATTGTGTTTCTCCTCTGTTGTGACAGCACGCTGACAGGGCTATTATAACAGAGTAACAGCAAATGCGCCAGAGGCTACTGCCCCCAGAACGGCAGCATCGGTTTCTGGTGAACAGCAGTCCAGTAGTAGAAGGGCAGCGAGACGGCCAGCCCTAACACAACTTGCGTGTAAGCCAGCACGGGATAGCGGCAGCGGAGGAGAAGGTAGCAGGCCCCGTACTAAAATGATGTTTTTGCTTCTGGTGACAAGCCGAAAAGGGCCTTTTGGTATTGGTTCTAAGTTCTCACTGCAAGTTGGTAAATGGGTTCTCCTTCCCTCTCATCTCCTGTTGGCTGAAATCCTGCGCGACTATATAGCCGCAAGGCTTGTACATTCTCTGGATGCACGGTCAGGTTAATAGAATGACACTGAGGATGCTGTTCTTTGACAAAGTTGACAAGTAGCTGCAATGCTTGCTGTCCATACCCTTGACCTTGATAATGGACATCAATAAAAAAGTGAAACATCCAGTAGTTGCTCTGGCTGTCCGGCTCATAGGCCAGTTCCGTAAAGCCAACCATTTGTGTATTGGCATAGAACGCATAAGGGAGCCAGAGCAGTCCTCCTGGGCGAATGTAGGCTTTGGCGAGGGCGATGGCAGCAATCGGTACGCACTCAGAAATAAAGCGTTGCTGATCAGGCCGCACGGCCATACCAAGCGCGGCCCGCCAATTATCCCGGCTAACTTCTCGGAGGGCTAGTACGGTTCTTTGTTCTTCTTGTTGATCATTTTTCATACGGTTGCCTCAATAATGACCTAAAATCTGAGCCAGAACTCGCCTACGGGCCTAGAAAGGACCTTAACCAGAATAGCCTCCCCAACCGTGCGCTTCCCGCCGGAGCCAAGAGTGTACCCACGATTCGGCGGCGGGGCAGTAAAAGTCCTTTGACTGTTTGCCGACCTTTGGGGAAGCATCTCGGCCTGCTATTTTTTGAGGCTAAATTTCATGAGGGGGGGCGCTCCAAACAGGCCACAGCGCGTTTACCGCCCGGACAGGTTTTGTCTTAAAACTTGATGCCGAGGTTGGCGGAGGCGTTGTAGTCGGCGTTGGCGGCGGAGGCGTCCTGAATGCGCTTGCCGCTGACGGACAGGCTCAGGCGGTCGCCGAGAGAATGGGTGAAGCCGACAGTGTAGGCAGTGGCAGGCGTGGCGGCGGATTGAAGCAGGTCCTGCGTGGATTGGTAGCCGACCGAAAGCTGCGTGGCGGCGGAAAAGCGCACGCCGAGGCTGGCCCGCAGCGTCTGCTGGTCGGTGGGGGTGTCGTAGCCCTGCGTCCAGTCGCAGCCGCCGGAGAGGCCGAGCGCCCCGAGATGTGTTTCCAGCCCCAGACCACGACTGGCCCGCCGCTGAATGGTCGTGCCGCCGTTGTCGGGGTTCAGGGCATAGGTCCCGACGACGCTGAACCCGGAAATGGGCTTGAAGGCAATCCGAGCGGTACTGGTATCAAAGAGGTCGCTAACGTTGGTATCGGCGGAGGAGGCCGAGCGGCTTTTGTAGGTCCCGGAAAGCTCTAAGAAAGAGACCGGGCGCAGGACGCCGCCGACCGAGGCCACGGAGGTTGCCAGCGGGCTGGCATCGCTGCCGACCGCCGCCGTCTGCTGAAGCATCAGGCCCGCGTTGAGCTGCACCGCCGCGAAGGGGTTCAACGTGACTTTGACAGACTGGTTATCGGTCAAATTATTTGCCGTGCGGGTCTGCCCGGCGGCAGTTTCCAGCGACAGGATTTTGGCGGGGGTCAGTATGCTCTGGACGCTGACGGCCTGTGTATCATTTGTGCCGCCGGGGGCGTCTTTGCCGTTGTAGGCTGCGCTGATTTTGAGCGCATCAATGGGGCGGGTATTCACAGACAGGCCAACCGTCTGCGTCTGCCCATTGTCCCCAGTCGCGGTCTGGGCAAGCGACGCAGCCAGATTGGTGCGGTCGGTGGGGGTCATGGTCAGTGACAGCGCGGTATTTGTAGTCGTGGGCGCGTCCGAATTGTCAGCGAGGCGCGACTGGTCAAAGCGCACTTCAGCCTTGAGCTGCTTGGTGGGTGTCAGCAGGCCGCGCAGGTTCAGGCGCTGCTGCCCAACCGTGGCATCTGCGCTGCCGGTGTCCGACACGCCGGAGCCGACCCGCGACACACCAAACGAAAACTGACCCCAGTTTGACGTGTTGGCCGAGCCGGACAGGGCCAGCCCAAGCCGCTTGTCCGCCGAAGTGTTGTCATTGGCTGCCATAACCGGCGAGAACATCAGTTTTGATGATAACTGGTTGTTGCCGCCGCCGTTCAGCCCCGCGCCGACGCCGAGCGTGACAGTGCCGTCGCTGCCCGACTGCTTGCCGAGAGCGCTGAGGGAAAAGTAGCCTTTGTCGCCGCGCACAACGTCAAGCGACAGCGGAATGGTGCGGTTGACAACATTGCGCTGCCCGGTCCCGTCGTCGTGCAGGTAAGTAACGGCGGCGGCGGACTGAGCGGGGAGCGGGCGGGTGAACGTGACCGTGCCGGCGTCGGTGTCTACGGTGTAGTCCAGGCCGCGCATCTGCGGGATGCCGTTGACCTCAACCGTTTCGGTCCCCGGCAGCGTCTTGGTCCAGCTCAGGGAGTAGGGTCCCGCCGCGCCCGTGCCGACGCACACATCCGAAACCCGCGTGGTGTCGGCGCGGGCGGCAGGCATCAGCAGGGTCAGCGAGGCGGCAACGGTTGTGAGTATAAAAATAGCGGGAAAGCGCATTGTGGTCTGTGTCTCCACGGCGTTAGAGGGCGAAAGGGCGAAAAAGTTTCAGGAACCTGCCCAGAAGGCCCCCCCGCCCCAATAATGGGGAGCCGGAAGTTAGGAATAGGCTTGGCCTGTCTTTTCCGGTTCCCCCAGAATTGGGGGCTAGGGGGCGATTTTAAGGCTTTCTACACACTTTCTTAGCTTGTCTTGATCTTAGTAAACTCAAAATTGGTGCCGTGGCTTTGCTCCACGGTGTCTTTGAACCTTGAGGTACAAATTGCTTTGCAGGGGAAAAACTCAGAAATGAACAAGTCATACCCGTGCAGAGCTTTTTCCTTGACAACCGTATCAAAGCCATACGCAGGATCAATTCTAGTGTAATAGCACTTGGAGCAGTGTTCCACAACCGAAACTCCCATTTTGGGAAAATCGAGTTCGCACCCAACAGCAAGCTTCAAGTGATAATACTGAGGAGGGTTGATAGTTTTTATTGCCGAACCTGTCGCTCGGATTATGTTTAACGGGAAGGACTGAAAGCTTTCAATGCCGCAGCTCTCCAAATGAAGCAGCATGGCTTCCGATAGGATGAAGAACGGATAGGAACCACAACCCAATATATCGGGATAGGATGTCCCATCCTCGACCTCGGCATCAAGAGCGCGTTCGGGATAGCGACCTGGATAAAGACTGCCTCTGTGACACACATCGCATTCCTTGCTGATAGTAGCCAGACGAGGTAGAGCTGCCATAGCCCAAGTCCATTGTGTTTCTTCGATGGTGTTGTTGATAACTGAATAGAGTGTCATTCCTTTGTATCTCCGAGCGGGGGACCCTGCCCCTACCCCATCACCGCCTTCAGCGTCACAATCTCGAAGGGCTTTATGTCTAAGACCACCATGTTCTCGGTTACCGTCAGCGGCACATCGTTTTCTTCCAGCAAGTTTACCCGTGCGGCGGATGATATGGGATAGCCGAACTGCACCGTGACGCGGGCGGATGCGCCATAGCTCTCGTAGAGGCGGACGATCAAAGCGTCGCTGTCTTCGGCTTTTTTGACGGCCTCGACAATCACGTTCTCGGCGCTAATCGTCAGCAGGGAGCCGGGCAGGTCGGACGACTCGGATGCGGACACGACGCGCAGGGGCATATTGAGTTGGTAGGCGGCGCGGACGACGCCGCCTTCGGCGTAGTCCCCGGCGTGCGGCAGGAGGGCGTAGGTGAACTCGTGTTCGGCGCGGTCGGCCACCGGGTCGGGGCCGCCGGTGCTGCGGAGGAGGTTCAAATCAAGCACCGTGCCGTGGACTTTGTGGCCGTATTTGCAGTCGTTGAGCAGGGCGACGCCGTAGCCGCGCTCGGACAAATCCACCCATTTGTGGCCGCAGACCTCATCTTTGGCCGCTTCCCAAGTCGTGTTGCGCGTGGTTGGGCGGGCGATGTTGCCGAACTGTATCTCGCACCGGGCAGTGTCGGCGAGAACGGCAACGGGGAACGACGTGCGGAGCATTTTGCCGTTTTCGCGCCAGTTGGCGTGGGTTTGGAAGTTTAATTGGCGGCTGCCAGCCAGCAAAGTGATGGTCTGTGTCAGTGTCGAGTCGCCGAACTTTCGGGTCTGCCGCAGGGCCGCCTGCGGGCCGTCGGTCCAGGCTTCGGCGGAGACAAGCAGGCAGGGCGTGGGGGCGACTTCGGCGTAGTCGGGCGCAAAGTCCCAGGCATCCCCGCCGTCGGTGTAAACGGCCAGCGCGTTGCCGGTCTCGCCAGGGCGCAGCACCTCGCGGCTGTTGTCTTTGTCGTAGACCGAGATTAAATCGCCGTTATCGGCGAACTCGGCCCGCAGGTGTTCGTTTTCGAGCAGCGCTTCGGACGCCATTACCGATGCAAAGTCCGACACCGGGGCATCGGGCAGACGGGCGGCGGTGAGCGCGGGCACGCCGGCTTCGTACCACTTGCCGTCCGCTTGTACCCATTCGCGGCGCGGCCAGGACAGCGAGTTTGTCACCGTTAGCGCTTCGCCCTCACCGAGCCAGAGCCGGTCGGCGGCGGCGGTTAGCTCGGCGACTTGGGCCAGCAGGGCGGCGTAGCGCGGCAGGGATTCGTCATAGACACGAGTGATGGAGGAGCCGGGCAGGATGTCGTGGAATTGCAGCAGCAGCATTTCTTTCCAGATACGGTCCAGCGCCTCAGTCGGATAGCCTTCCCCGGCCCGAACGCACGACAGCTCGCACTCGCGCAGGGCGATTTCCAGCTTGCGGTTGGCCCGTTTGCTGCGGGCCTGCGTGGTCAGTGTGCCCTGATGCTTTTCTAGATACAACTCGCCGCGCCAGACGGCGTACTTTTCGGTATTGACGTTCAGCCGCTCGAAGAATGCCGACGGCGGCTCCTGCACCACAGGGGGCAGGCCGGACAAATTGCGCTCGCGGGCCAGCCGTTCCAGATGCTCCTCGCCCGGTCCGCCGCCGCCGTCGCCGATGCCAAACAGCACCAGCACGCGGTCCGAGACGGCTTTGTCCAGGTAGTTTTCTTCGGCGCGGGCCAGCGCCCGTGGGGCCGCCGAGCTGTTGTAGGTCCCTTCGGGCGGCATGTGGACTAACACGCGGCTGCCGTCGATGCCTTCCCAGTGGAACGTGTGGTGCGGGTGGACATTGAACTCGCTCCACGAGAGCTTTTGCGTCATAAAGTACGGCATTCCCGCCGACGCGATGATCTGCGGCAGGCTGCCCGAATAGCCGAACACGTCCGGCATCCAGAGGCTTTTGACGTCGACGCCGAACTCGGCGCGAAAGAACCGCTTGCCGTACAAAATCTGCCGCACCAAAGCCTCGCCCGAGGGGACATTGGCGTCCGGCTCCACCCACATCCCGCCCTGCACTTCCCAGCGGCCTTCGGCGACGCGCTGCTTAATCTGGGCATAGAGGGCCGGGTAGAAATCTTTCATCCACTGAAACAACTGCGGCTGACTGCCCCCGAACACGTAGTCCGGGTACCGCTCCATCATCCGCAGGGCGGTGGCAAATGTCCGCGCCCCCTTGCGGATGGTCTCGCGCAGGGGCCACAGCCAGGCGAGGTCGATATGGGCATGGCCGACGGCGCTGATGGTCAGCGACGGGTCTCCGCCCTGTTTGGCAAGCTCCGGGGCCAGCCGCGCCCGCGCCGCCTTCGCGGTTTCTTCCGTCACCGTGCCCAGCATCAGAGCCGCGTCGTAGAGCGCCTGCCGCACCTGCGCGTGCCGGGCGCTTTGGGCGGGTACATGGTCTAAGAGACCGCGCAGAACATCGCAGTCGTAGCACAAGGCCAGCGTTTCCGGCTGCCGCACGGCAATTCGGGCTTCTTTCAGTGTGCCGCCCTGCAAAACGCCAAACAAATCGTTTGCCCCGGCGTCCATCCACAGGTTGACCGTCTCGCCGCCCACCGCCGGGCAGGCCAGCGGAAAAACGTGCTTGCCGGGCCGCCCGAGGCTGTAGTCAAACGACGAACTCAGGCTGGTCAAACCCTGCACCGGCGAGCCGGTTTCGTCCATCACGCACGCCTCGCCGCTGACATCTATCAAAAGCACCACGTCTAACCCCGCCGCTTCAGCAGGAACCGTGCCGGTCAGATGAAACCACGCGCAGTCCCACAGCTTGCCCCAGACATCGCCCGGCGCTAATTTTTGATGCTCCCCACTCTCCCGCTCGGCATAGGGAACCGGCTCCGGCGTCGTCCACGCCTCCACGCTCAGCTCTGCCAGCGGCGTGTAGGCCATAGACGGCAGCCGGGACAGTGTCCGGTCAATCCGCGACATCTGCGGGCCAAGCGTCACTTCGGGGGTAATCGGAATAGGCATAGGGGCGAGTATCTTTCGTCTAAAATTAGCGGGCTGTCTGCCCGGCGTCGGGCAGTCCTATGATACCTTACGCGGGCAGGGTGTGAATTGTCTTTAGTATGTGATACAATTATGAAGTTAATTTTTTGGAGATACAAATTTTATATGAACTTAATTATTCCAGCTAGAATTGTAGGGTTGATGCGGAACAGCATCGCTATCCTCGTCTCAATTGCACTGATCATTTTGTTCACTCCTTCTCATGCGGATGCGTATTCTATATTTTATTTAATGGTTGGTGTGTCTTTTGTTAGTTTCCTTGTTGTAATGATTGCAACCAAAAGAGAACTTTTTGCAGGGATATTATTCGCCGTAGCATATAGTGGAGTCGACACAATCAGAATGAGATTGGATCATTCATATTACAGATACCAAGATTACGGATTAAATGAATTTTTTGTCTTGGGTTTTTTATATATTGTATCTTCACTGGCTGGAACCGCTCCTGTTTATCTATGGCGGAGGTGGCGAAGTCGGCTGACAAAAAATAAGAGGTAAAAATATGAACAAGATTTCTGAGGCGGTTCGCAAGGAGCTTGCCGCTCTTGCAGGCAAGTCGGATGAAGACATCGACTTTTCAGACATTCCCGCAACTACTGAGCGCGATTGGGAGGGAGCGGTGCGTGGAAAGTTTTACCGGCCTGACGCTTCACTTCGCCTAAAGTCGCTGGCAACAGAACAACATGAAAGTTTAGAAGAGGCATAAATTATGGATGCACACTTCTGGTGGACAATGGCAACAAGAACTCCATTTGCCCTCTGGTTTGCGGCTATTGTCGTATTTTTCACTCAAAAAGACGGCGACTACGGACGCAGGCAGGGTTCGAAGCTCGTCTATTCGAGTCCGTGGCAAGTTCTTCTATTCAGCTTGACAATGAATGCCAGCTTTATATGGATGGGTTTCTTTCTGTGGCATACATCTGAGCGGTGGTTCATGGTCTCACAACTGAGCCTTTTGGCATTAATTTTCCTGTGGGCGTTTCAGCCCTACACACTGGAAGTTGATTGCGAACAAAAAACCTACTGTCTTATAAAAGGCTGGCCGCTCTTGCAGAGGCATCGCCGGGGCAGCCTCACCGATGTGGAACGGTTTCGCATTGTTTATGCCAAAGGCAACCTTGTTTTGGTTGCTGTTTGGAAAGGACAGGGGCCGCGCAGCACCCGTCTTGGGTCGTATCGCAAGGAGGTACAAGCGGAGGCCGCTGCCAGCGAGGTTCAGATGGCATGGGGCATCAAGGTTCCTGTTGTGACGGGATAGATGCCTCGCCACGGACGGCCTTTACCAACGTTCGCATGGCTTCATTTACTGAGTCGGAATCGGGGAAGATCGCGGCCATGTCGGGCGACAAGATGACCACCCCCGGCTTCTGAGGAAACAAGTGAGCATAGCGCCCCCGTTGACCGCCGCTAAAGTCGTAGTGCGCCTGCATCTTGGACTCCACTTCTGCGGACGGGATATTCTGTTCAGAGTCCATAAATTGCTTCTTCCTCATATTTTCTTCGCTCATCCGGGTTTGCCACCCGCGCACTTTACTTGTCTCCCTTCGCGGGGAGGAAGGCGATGAAGTGGGCGCCCTGGCCGGGCGTGCCGACTTCGACGATGTTGCCCCGGTGGGCTTCTAAAATCCCCTTGACGATGCTGAGGCCGAGGCCGAGGCCACGGGCGCGGGAGGTGAAAAAGGGCGTGAAGATGCGCGGCTTGATGTCGGCGGGAATGCCGGGGCCGGAGTCGAGGAAGTCAATCTGAAGGTATATGCGGCCCCGACCAAGCTCGGCCAGCGCGTGCGCCTGCACCGGGTTGGCGCGGGAGGTGCGGATGGTGAGCGTGCCGCCGTCGGGCTGGAACGACAGCGAGTTTTCAATCAGCTCCGAGAAGGCGCGTTTGAGGCGGGACGTGTCGGCGAGAATAGGCGGCAGGTCGGGGGCGAGGTCCAGCGTCAGAATGACGGGGCTGCGCTTGGGGTAGGACTCATCGACGCACTGCTGCATGAGGTCGTTCAGGTCGTACTCGGCCAGCGCGATTTGCGTGGCGCGGACGAAGTCGCGGAACTCCTGCAAGATTTCTTCCAGACGGAAAATGCCGCGCCCGATGCTTTGCGCCAGATGACGGTATTCGGGGCGCCTGTCTTCGGGGCCAGAGAGCTTGTACTCTAGCTCGTTCAGGTCGCCTTTGATGGCAAACGTCCGGTTGCCAATCATGTGCGCGGCTTTGGCGGACAGCTCGCCCCAGGCCGCCATGCGCTCGGTGTTCACGAGGCGGTCTAAAATCCGGCTGTTTTCAATCGCTGTGCCAAGCTGCGAGGCGATAGTCAGCAGTACGCTTTCGTCGTCCTCGGTGAACTCCCGGCGAAACCAGGGCGCGGCGCTTTTGCGGCGCAGGACGCGCAGGACGCCCAGCACGCCGGAGCGGCCAAAGATGGGCACGGCCAGGAACGCGCCGACATCGGTGGAGGGAAACTCCTCAAAGCGCCCGCGCCAGCGGGCATCTTCACGAGGATTGCCGACGCGGATCGGCTCGCCATGCTGCGCCACCCATCCGGTCAGCCCCTCGCCCACCGGGTAGGTCGCCATGCCGATGCTGCCCGCAAGTCCCCCCCGCGCCGCCTGCAAGGTCAGCTCGCGTCGGTCCCGGTCTAAGACAAACACCGAGCAGTCTTCGAAGCGAAGCTGGGCGGCGGCGACATCGACGACACGGCGCATGAGCTGGTCGGTATCGCCGATGGCCGACAGGTCTTTGCCGATCTCGACCAGCGCCGCCTCGCGGGCGCGGTAGCCGTCGGTCAGAAGCCGAAGCACGGCAATATCGGCCAGTGATTGCAGGAGGCGCAGGTGGTCCCCGGTGAAATGGTCGGCCTGGAAGCTCTGAATATTGATGACGCCCCGCGTGTGGCCGTTGCCGTCGAGGAGCGGCACAGCGATCTCGCTGCGAACGTCATGGAAGAAGTCGTAATAGTACGGGTCGGCGTCCACATCGCCGGTCATGTGCGGCTCGCCCGTTGCGGCGACATGGGAGGTAATGCCGCCGCGTGCGCCTTCTTCGAGCCGGGCGTCGATTTTAAGCCGCATGGCCCGGAACTCATCGGTCCAGCCGACGCCTGCCGTGGCAATCAGGGTCAGCTCTCCCGTGCCGTCGTGGGCAATCGCAATAAAGGCCCGGTCGGCGCTCACGGCTTCCAGCGCGGCCAGATTCATCTCGTCCAGAAACGTTTCTACTTCATCGGTTTCAATCGCCCGGCGGGACAGGTGGCGCACCAGGGTCACGGGGTCGGCAGTCACAGGGTCAATTGTCATAAGCAGATTGTACCCCAAGCGGGCGGGACAAACAAAAAGCCCCCACCCGGTCAGGTGGGGGCTGCGGTCTGCGCCAGGTTACGGCTGGTCGAACGGCGACTGCGGCTGACCTTGCGGCGGCGGCTGGTCGCCGGGAGACGGCTGGCCGAAGGTCAGAGGCCGCTCCTTCAGGGCCACGGTCAGGGTACGGACAGAGCCGTCTCGCAGCACTTTCAGGGTCAGCGTAGAGCCGACACCCTGCGTCTGAATGATGTTGTTCAGCGTGTCCTGATCCACAATCGGCTGGCCGTTGGCGGTGGTGATCACATCAAACAGATGCAGACCGGCCACAGCGGCCGGGGAGCCGGGGTACACACGTTCCACAACCACGCCCTGATCCTGCGAGGCCGGGATGCCGACTTGCGCCCGGTCATCCGGGGCCAGCGAAGACACCGGGCGGTAGGAGACGCCGAGGTAAGGGTGCGAGACTTTGCCGCTGCGGATCAGCTCAGCGGCGACCTGCTTGGCACGGTTGATCGGGATAGCAAAGCCGATGCCCGAGGACGTGCCACTTGGGGACAGGATGGCCTCGTTGATGCCAATGACCTGTCCGTTGATGTTTGCCAGCGCCCCGCCGGAGTTGCCGGGGTTGATGGCGGCATCGGTCTGAATGGCGGGCAGAATGCTCTGGCCTTCGGCGCTCTGGCCCGAGCGGTTCAAGGCCGAGATAATGCCAAGCGTCACAGTCGTGCCGACATCCAGCGGGTTGCCGACAGCAATCGCCCACTCGCCGATGCGGACATCGTCCGAATTGCCAAGCTGGGCGACGGGCAGCTTGACGCCTTTAGTGTCAATTTTGACCACCGCAATGTCGGTGACGGGATCGGTTCCGATGACGCGGGCGTCGTAGCCCTTCGCGTTGCCGCCGACATTGACGGTCAGCTTGGATGTGTTGGCAACAACGTGGTTGTTGGTAATAATGTAGCCGTCGGAGCTGATAATAACGCCGGAACCGGCCCCACGCGGGGTGACGGGCGCGGTCGGGGCACCGCCGCCGAAGAAGCGGCGGAAAATGGGGTCGTCGCCAAACGGGCTAGCCCCACCGGAACCGGGGATCGGCTTGCCGACGGTATGCACCGTTACCACAGCGCCGTCTACTTTCGCGGCGGCATCGGCCACCACGGTATCGGCGACATTCGGCTTGATGTTTTTAGGCGTGGTGTCCAGCGCAGTTAAGACAGCCTGCTTGGACTGCGAATCGGTGGGTGATTGCAGGGCAGCCGGGACACCGTAGGTTTTCAGGCCGACCGCACAGGCGGCGACGCCGACGCCGAACGCGACGGCATAGGAACTTGCTTTCTTCATTTGTTCTGCGAACCTCATAGTTGTTTGCTTTGGTTGTCAGTCTGTTTTAACAGAATATCTGATACTGCTTATACGCGGATTGTCTTCAATAAGTTCGCCATCTCAATGGCGGCGGCGGCGACATCCGCGCCCTTGTTGCCTGCCTTCGTACCCGCCCGCTCCAGCGCCTGCTCAATCGTGTCCGTGGTCAGCACGCCGAACAGCACCGGCACGCCTGTTTCCACGCTGATACTTGCCAGCCCGGAGGCCAGCGGTCCGGCGACATAATCAAAGTGCGCGGTCGCCCCCCGAATGACTGCCCCGAGGCAGATGACCGCGTCATACTTGCCGGACTTTGCCAGTACCGACGCCGCCAGCGGGATTTCAAATGCCCCCGGCACATAGGCTGTTGAAATGTCGGTGTCCGCCGCTCCGTGCCGCCGCAGGGTGTCCAGAGCCCCTTCGCGCAGCCGGTCGCCAATCAGCGAGTTGAACCGGCTCTGCACAATGGCGAACTTCAGCCCCGCCCCGGTCAGCATTCCTTCGTAAGTGGTCATAGATAAGTATCTTTTCGAATGGTCGTCTTTTCCCAAAATCGGGCGCGTTGTAACAGAGGCCCCCCGCCCCAATTCTGGGGAGCCGGAGTAGGAACTGGAAAAGCGGACGCGATGAATCGCGCCCCTACGTTGCCTGCTCCTCAATCACCGGCCCCTCAACTTCCAGCAGATGCCCCATCTTGGTGCGCTTGGTTTCCAGGTAGCGCCGGTTGTCGTCATTGGCGGGAAGGTGCAGCGGGATACGGTCCACAATCTCTAAGCCGTAGCCTTCCAGGCCCGCGAGCTTAGCCGGGTTGTTGGTCATGTACAGCAGACGCTTGACGCCTAAATCCACCAGCACCTGTGCGCCGATGCCGTAGTCGCGCAGGTCGGGCTTGAAGCCCAAACGGACATTGGCTTCGACCGTGTCCGCGCCTTCATCTTGGAGCGCATAGGCTTTGATTTTGTTGGTAATCCCAATGCCCCGGCCTTCCTGCTCGATATACAGCAGGACGCCCCGGCCCGCTTCGGAAATCTTTTCCAGCGCGAGGTGAAGCTGATCGCCGCAGTCGCACTTCAAAGACCCCATCAGGTCCCCGGTGACGCACGACGAGTGGATACGCACCAGAACGTCCTTGCCGTCGGCGATGTCCCCCATCGTAAACGCGGTGTAGGGGGCCGGGTCTACCCCGCTTTCATAGGCGTGCGCGGTAAACTCGCCGTAGCGGGTCGGCAGGCGGGCTTCGGCGACTTTGTGAATCAGCTTTTCGCGCCGCCGCCGGTACTTGATCAGCTCGGCTATCGTGATAAACTTCAGGTCAAACTTCCGGGCAAGCGCCGAGAGTTCGGGGACGCGAGCCATCTCGCCGCCGTCGCCCATGATCTCGCAGATGACGCCGACAGGCTCCAGCCCGGCCAAGCACATCAGGTCCACAGCGGCCTCGGTGTGCCCGGCGCGTTTGAGGACGCCGCCGACGCGGGCCATGAGCGGGTTGACATGGCCGGGTCGGTTGAAATCGGTTGGCTTCGCCTCCGGATCGGCCAGGCGGCGAATGGTCAGCGCCCGGTCGGCGGCGCTGCTGCCGGTCGTCGTGCCGTCGCGGGCATCTACGGTGACGGTGAAGGCCGTTTTCATCGACTCGCTGTTTTCGCGCACCATCAGCTCTAGGTTGAGGGCAAGCAGACGCTCTTCGGGCATCGGCACGGTGATGATGCCCGAAGCGTGCCGGGTCATCAGCGTGATGGCTTCGGGTGTGATATGCTGGGCCGCCATCACGAAGTCGCCTTCGTTTTCGCGGTCTTCATCGTCCACGAGAACGATCATTTTGCCCGCCCGCAGGTCGGCGATGGCTTCTTCGACGGTGTCAAACTTGGTTTCAGGTAATTCGGTATCGGGCATCTGTGCCTCAAATCTGCTTGATGAGTCTGTCATAGTGAGAGTGTGGACCGATCCAAAACCAGTTGATGTGATTGTCTGTTCTAAGGCCAAGCACCCGCCAGTGCTGACCAACTCGTGCGGAGTACAGGGGAGATGTCTGGCTGACCGGCTTGAAAAACAGGCTATTGTGGTTCGCGTCCGCTACCCAAAGGCGATAGGCTGTCCGCGCTTGTACTTGAACGTCAGGCGGAAGCCTTTGAAAATGCTTGCGAAAATCAGCGGTGATGCTTGAAGTCACAGGATACTTTCCAGAGGATATGTCTCCCCTGCGGCAATCTCGGCTTGGGCACGAGCTATCAAGTCAGCCAGACTTTCTTCCGGCTCCCCAGCCTCCGACTCCAAAGATAGCTCTTCCATTAGCCATGAGGCAAGCCTGTCCTGTTTGGTATCGGGAAGCGCAGACACTTGGGCTATTGCTTTTTCAAGAAGTTCTGTCATTGTAGTTACTCCCGGTAGGCAGTGGCGGTGGTGGCGTAGGCGGGTTCGGGGCGCTCTTCGCGCTCCAGGTCAGCGATGCGGAGAGGGGTTCCTTCGGTGCGGGCGTAGTCTCCGCCGATGAGCTTTTCGACGTACTTGCCAATGATGTCGGTCTCTAAGTTGACCTGATCGCCGGCGCGGCGGCCGTGCAGGTTGGTGTGGTCCCAGGTATGCGGAATAATGGCGACGGAGAAGGTTTTGTCGTCGGCGTCGACCACTGTGAGCGAGATGCCGTCAATACAGATGCTGCCTTTGCGGACGATGTAGCGCAGAATGCGGGCGGAAGCGGTGATATAAATATAGTAGGAGTTGTCGACATCGCGGATGGACTCGATAGTCCCCACCCCGTCGACATGGCCTTGCACGATATGGCCGTCAAAGCGGCCATTGGCGGCAAGGCTTGGCTCTAAATTGACTTCATCACCAATAGCAAGCGCCCCGAGCGCGGTTCTTTGGAGTGTCTCATAAACGGCATCAAACGCGACCGTGCCGGCGCCAATATGCACAATCGTCAGACACGCGCCGTTGACCGTGATGCTGTCCCCGATTTTGACGGCGTCCAGGATATGCCCGGCGCGGACGGTGAACCGTGCCGACTGTTCGCCGCGCTCAATCGCTTCAATCTGGCCCAATTCCTGTATGATCCCGGTGAACATAACGCCTCTTTCTGCTCTCTTGTCTACTAACTTATCTACTGACTTAACTTATTCTACCCAGTGCCCGCCTTGAACCGCACATCTATCACTAAATCCGGCCCGCAGCGGCGCACACTTTGAACGCGCCCCAGCAGGGCGTCGGCCATACGCCGGATGCCCAGATCGGCCACAGGGCCGGGGGCGGAAAGGCCACCAACAATTTTAGGGGCCACAAAAGACAGCCAGCGGTCTGCGAGGCCGTCCTGAAGCAGACTTGCCGCCAGCGCCCCGCCGCTCTCTACAAGAACACCGATGATGTCCCCTCGGGTTCCCAGACGTGCCAGCAAATCGGGGAGCGAGACGCGCCCGGCACTGCCTGCCGCACAAACCAGCACCACACAGCCCCGCGCTTCCATCTCGGCCCGCCGCGCCGGGTCAGCCGCCTCGGTAACGGCAAAGATCGTCCGCCCATCGGCCTCGGACAGCCGGACCACCTGGGCATCGAGAGGCGTCCGCAGGCGGCTGTCCACAATCACGCGCCACGGGTTCCGGCCCGATTTATGGATCAGCCGGGTCGTCAGCGACGGGTCATCGGCCAGCACCGTCCCCACGCCGGTCAAAATCGCATCGCAGCGGTCACGTAATTGTCGGTGAACGGCGCGGCGCGAAATCGGGGACGTGATCCACTGCGAGCTGCCCGTTTCGGTGGCGATTTTGCCGTCGAGCGTCGTGGCCGTTTTCAGCACCACCCAGGGCAGGCCCATCGTCCGGTGCTTGATGTAGGCCGCGTTCAGCGCCCGCGCCTCGGCCTCGCAGGCTCCGACGCTCACCTCCCCACCGCCCGCCCGCAGGCGTTCCAACCCGCGCCCGCCGACCCGCGTGTCCGGGTCCGTCATCGCGGCCACGACGCGCCGGACACCTGCCACGAGCAGGGCATCGGCGCAGGGAGGCGTCCGCCCGTGATGCGAACACGGCTCTAGCGTGACAAAGGCCGTTGCGCCCCGCGCCCGCTCGCCTGCGTCCCGGAGCGCGAACACTTCGGCGTGCGGCTGCCCCGGCGCGGGATGCCAGCCTTCGCCGACGGTCTGCCCGGTGCCGTCGACAAGGACGCACCCGACCATCGGGTTTGGCGAAGCGTGCCGCCCGAGCGCCGCCAGCCGCAGGGCGCGGCGCATAAAGTGGAGGTCATCGTGCATTTGATACTAATGCGGCTTTCTGCCGGTAAGCCTTGCGGAGATAGAGCAGGCAGATAATCGCCAGAAAAGCGAGTACGTTGATGCCCGTGAGTGTCATCGTATCGCTCCCGGTTTGGATTATGCTGCCATCGGGCGGTGGGACAGCTCGTTCCGGCGGGTTAATGACAAACAAGAACGTGGATACAGCACCCCATGAAAAACCAAAGATTGGGCCATCCGCCGAGGGAAAGGAACCGAGAATCAGTTTTGCCCCACAGGACAGCATAAACAGCAAACCAGGAGTGCTGATTTGAACAAGCTGAAGCGCCTGAACCAAGAGCGAGAGCAGGACGCCACGCGGATTGTTGAGGGCTAGAAGAATACCGCCTGTGATTGCCAGCAGGAAAAAGCCAGCGGGCAATAATACTAATGGGTTTGCCGCTAAAGCCCGGCCCTGAGCGACCAGATAAAGGCCAAACAGGCCGCCAATCACTTGTTCGGTGACAATCACCCAGCGCCAGAAGCGGAGCCAGAACTCAAAGCTCGCGGCATCCTCAGTGTTCGGGACTTCTTGGACGGACATAGGAACCTCACCCCAGCCCTCTCCTTAAGCAAGGAGAGGGGGTCAGAAGTTAGTAGAAGACCACTTCTAGGCGGCCTGCTCTTTCAGGAAGGAGGAGAGCTGCGAGAGGGACGGGGAGGCGGCGTGGCGGACGTAGTAGCCGGAGGTGCCGACGGCGACGGTGGCGGCTTCGTCGTCGTCCAGACCCAGCAGCTTGCCGAGGCAGAACCCGGCGTTGAAGTGGTCGCCCGCGCCGGTGGAAATCAGCGGGTTTTCGACGAACGGGCCGTCTACGTCTCCGGTAATCTCGCCGTGCGCCCCGACGACGGCGTAGGCGCGGGGGTGGACGACGACGGTGTCCACGGGCAGCTTGGCGCTGACATACGCCGTGACGGCCCGCACGTCAGTCCGGCCATGATGGCCGCCTTCATAGCCCAAAGCCACGCCGACCCGAAAGGCTTCTTTCTCGTTTAGGCCCAGAATGGCCGCGCCGTGGCCGCTGAACCGGGACAAGAGGCGGCAGGCGTCGGCGACTTTAGAGTCGGAGTGCTTCTCGGGGTCGGCCAGATCAAAAAAGAACCGGCGCGGCTGATCCTTGCCGGAGGGGGGGGCGGCGGCAAGCAGGGTTAGAAGCTCCTCCCAGATAGCGGACATGGCGGGGATCATGGTCCAGTTCACCAGCGCCACCAAATCGGCCTGCGTGAAGAGGCGGGAGAGACCCTCCTCGCCCAGCCGCTCGGTGAGACGCGCCCAGGTGACGTCGCCCAGGGACTCGATCTTGCCCATCATAATTTTGCCGTCTTCAAACTCCAGAGCGTCCGTGTGGCCCGGCGTGCCTAGAGAGACCAGCGTGGCCTGCTCGGCCATTTCGGCGAAGGCCGGGTGAATACCGCCCTCGCCGAGCGGCCCGAGGCAGGTCATGCGCGTGCCGAACGACGCCAGGGCGTTCGCCATGATCGGGCCGTTACCGCCGAGTTTGACGCGCTCCACAATCAGCTCCAGATTGGTACTCTGGCCCGCCGCGCCGACAATGCGCGTACCCAGCTCGGCAATCTGCTCAATCGCCGTGTATTCGGTGTCCGAGGCGCGGCGGTCCACGACGCGGATAATCTCGTCAACGAACGCATCGAGGCCGACGGTGACATCGAGCGCAGACGAGTTAGCTTCGGCCAGACGGGAAGCGACTCGGGCGGTGAGTTCTTGTTGCATAGAAGGTATCTCTTTCTTGGAATTAAGCGGGCGGGGGGAGGTCGGCGTCGCGGCCCAGAGCCTGAGCGAGCAGGTCGCGGCGCGATTCGGCCAGGCGGCGCAGGTTTTCGCGAGAGTCCATCAGGGCCAGCGGGAGCAGGGGCAGGACGGACAGGCAGATCAGGATGATGTACTGGGCGTAGCCGATGAGCGCCTGCCGGGTGTGCGGCGTCGGCAGGTAGGTCCAGCCGAGGCAGAGGCCGAGCGCCAGCAGCAGGAAAAACAGACCCCAGGCCCGCAGGCGGCGCTGCTTGGGCGAGATGGTCTCCTGCCCGAGCGGCGTCGCCCAGCGGCGCACTTCCCAGACGCCGTAAGCGGCGGCGGCGAGCAGCAGCACAATCAGAACAAGGCGCGGGAGAAGCATGGGCATAGCAGGTCAGCGGCCTCCATTGCGCGGGGTGTTGGCGGGAACCGCTGCCTGCGCCAGACGGCGCAGCTCGGCGATGGCGTCTCCCAGGCCCTCGGGGTGGTGGAACACGGCGCTGCCCGCAATCAGCACATCCGCCCCGGCGCGGGCGACAAGCGGGGCCGTGTCGGCGTTCACGCCGCCGTCGACGCCGATCTCAAAGCGCAGGCCCTGCGCGGCCCGCATCTCCGATAGCACCCGCACTTTTTGCAGCATCTCGGGCAGGAACGCCTGCCCGCCGAAGCCGGGGTTGACGGTCATTACCAGCACGCGGTCGAGATCGCCCAGCACCCATTCAATCGCGGACAGGGGCGTTGCGGGGTTCAGCGCGGCCCCGGCTTTAGCCCCGGCGTCTTTGATCTGCCCGATGACCCGGTGCAGGTGCGAGGTTGCTTCGGGGTGGACGGTAATCAAGTTGCACCCGGCTTTGGCGAACTCGGCGACGTATAACTCGGGATGCGCGATCATCAGGTGCGTGTCAAACGGCACATTTGTAACGGGCCGGAGGGCACGGACAAGCTGCGGGCCGAATGTGATGTTCGGGACAAAATGGCCGTCCATGACATCAATATGGATGTAGTCGGCCCCGGCCTCGGTCAGCTCTTCCACGGCCTCGGCGAACGCGCCGAAATCGGCGGACAAAATGGATGGGGCAATTTTAATAGGCATAATAGCTCTCTCAGGCAGGAAGCGACGAGGGGCTGAACCCCCTCGAACGACAGCCGCTCGGGCGTGGCTTCTAGAACGTCTGCTGACGCTCCAGCTTGTTGTCCAGGAAAATGCGGAACGTGATCTTGTTGCCGATGCCCTGCACCGGGGCGCTGATCTGTTCGCCAGGCTGCTGGTCTTCTTCGTAGACAAGGTTGGTCCCGGTCACGTCCTGAATTTCAATCTGGACGTGCCGGGTGCGGCGCGGGCGGCGCGGCACGCGGAAATTGATCGTGAACTGACGCAGACGCGACGAGGCCGACGGGTCGGACGGGGCGGTGTCTCCCCCGCTGGGCACGGAGCTGTCCGGCGGCGTCACGACGGTATCCGGGGGCAGGGTCGGGGCGGCGACGGGGACCGGCGGGGTCGTCACCTGCACCGGGTCGCTGGCATCGGACTCGCCCGCCGAGTTGACAGCGGTGACGGTATAGGTATAGGCCGTATCCGGCTTCAGGCCCGAGTCGGAGAAGCGGGCGTTTGCCAGCCCCTGCGCGACCGTAGTGGTGTCGCCGCCTTCCGAGCGCAGCACTTTGTAGGACTCGGCGCGGGGCGCGGCGTCCCAGGTCAGGCTGATTTTGTCCGAGCCGTCGGCGCTGCCCAGGAGGCTGGCTGGCACGGCAGGCGGCTGTCGGCCTTTAGAGACGGCAAAGTTGATGGCGGTGTTGCGGGCGACTTTGCTTTTCTGCTCGGGCGACTGCCGCAGGACAATCCCGCTGGGAACCGTGTCGCTGTAGTCCTGCGTCACGGCTCCAATCGGCAGGCTGGCCGTGGAAAGGGCATTGGCGGCGTAATCCTGCGTGGTTCCGACGAGGGGGGGCACGACCAGCAGGCGCGGGCCGAGGCTGCGGTGGACATTGACTTCTTTGCCGGATTTAATGGTGCGGCCCGGCAGGGGGTCCTGGGCGTAAATCTGGTTTTCCGGCATGGAGTCGCTGTAGTCGCTGTCCTGGCTTTGCACCAGCGTGAAATGCTGCTGCGCGGCAATCCGCCTGGCATCGTCGAAGGTCTTTCCAATCAGATTGGGAACCTGAACGTCGCTTGGGACCTCGGCGAACATCTTGACGGCATACCACGACAGGCCGATGACGGCCAGCATGGTCAGGACGACCAGCACTCCCAGCAGAACCCCCAGCGGGGAGGCGGGCTTTCGTTCACGCATTCGGTTCTTTTTCCTGCCCTTGATGTCTTCGTCCGGCTCATTCCACTCCTCGGACGGCTCTTCGTCCGGCGTCCGCACCCCCTCGGGAACCGGAGCAACCAGGGTTGCCTCGGTTTCGCGTGGGGGGGCGGGCGGGCGGGGGGCACGCTTGTCCGGCTTTTCCGAGGCCGGGGCACGGTCGGTCAGGGGCGACCAGTCCAGCGGCTTGCCGGAGCGCAGAGCCTCGCGCACGGCCTGCAAATCGGAGACCAGCGCGGCAGCGGAGCGGTAGCGTCTCGAGGGGTCGGCGTGCAGAGCTTTCTGCACCATGCCGTCGAGGGCGGGCGGGATACTTGGGTTAACATCACGCGGCGAAGTCACCCGGATGCCACCCGCCAGCGGGGGCACACCGGTCAGCATTTCGTACAGCAGTGCGCCCAGCGCATACAGGTCGCCGCCGGAGGACGGGGCGGGAACGGGGCCGCCTTCGGGGAGCAGAAAGGCGGCGCGGGCCGGGTCGTCGGTCCGCGCAGCAACAACCGCGCCGTAGCAGAAGTCGGCGACTTTAATCTGCCCTTCCGGGCTGAACAGAACGTGCGTGGCCCGCAGGTCGCCGTGCGCGACGCCGTCGCGGTGCGCCGAGGCCAGGGCTTCGGCGACGGCCAGGGCGAAGTCGGTGGCAACGGTGAGGTTAAACGGCGCGATGCGCCGGATGCGCTCGGCCAGGGTGATGCCCCGGAGCTGCTCGCGGACGACATACAGCTCGCCGGTGTCTTCGGTCACGCCCTGTTCGAAGACGCGCAGGATGCCCGGATGGTCCAGCGTCTGCGCTTCGCGGACAGCGGCCTCGAAGCTCGCCAACGCGGCGGCAGGCAGCAGACCGGCAGGGATGATCTGAACCGACACGACCCGTCCTTCTTCCCGGTCGCGGGCTTTGGAAAACCGGTACGGCGGGGTTTCGGGGCCGGACGCCTCTTCGAGCAGTTCATAGCGGGGATTGATCGCCAGGGCAGACAAAAAGCGCGTTCTCCTTTGATGACTCAGGCCGGTTAATGAGCGGCCCAGTGGAACTGTGTCCACGAGCCGTTGGTGTTGGGCAGATGCCAGCGCAGGCCGAGAGCAGCGTCGTGCAAGTCATTAACCACGCTGCGGCCCACGGTCCAGCGCGGCCCTTCAGCAAAGCCGACGCCGCTAACGACAATCGGGGTCCCGGTGCGGCTCGGCACGCCCGCCGTTTCGCCGTCAAACAGCCCCGGCACATGAGTCTTGTAGCCGGAGTTCGTTTTGACAAATTCGATAGGCACGACGCGCACAGGCCGTCCCGCGCCGGGCCACTCGCCGTGGGCTTCCATCAGCGCCAGCAGCGCCTGCCGCTGCGCCGGAGTGGCTTTCGCGTCCAGATAGATAACCCCGGCAGGCACGTTCGTTTTCGCAATTTTGGCCTTCGCCGCGCAGCACGCGGCCATTTTGGGTGCGTGGGCACCGATTGCCCCGTCTATGGAAATCATGGACAGGCCGCTGACATCGACGCCCGCATAGCTAGCTTTGTCAAAATGGTACACGGCGGCCAGAGCGCAGTTGTCCGGCCCGTTCTCGAACATACACGGGCAGGCATAGGCGCAGGAGCATTGGTGCAGGGCCACACCGTCGGCATCATAATTTGATGCGGCCTGAGCGCGAACTGTGCCCAGCAGGAGCAGGCCGACGGTCAGGGCTTTCATGGTTTTCGAGAACAGCATCAAAGAGTTCACTTTCTATTCTTTGGGCGTTTGTCTTTTTCGGGCGAGCGGTTCAAATAACCCAGGGCCAGCGTGCCGACCGAAACCAGCAGCATCAGCGCATAAACCCCCGCGCCTGCCGAGGTGTAGATACCGATTTGGGCGGGCAGGGCGAAGCCACCAAAGAAGAACAGGGCGACGGCCAGCACCCACACCGTCAGCAGAATGTCGGCCCAAAGGGGCGGTTTTCGGTTCATAAAGCAGTGTCCGAGGTGTTGAAAACACCTCGCTAGGAAAGGCGTCCTTCGGACGAAGGAGAAGACCCCCCCGCCCCCAATAATGGGGGAGCCAGAAAAGAGAGGGCCGCACTCGGCTTTTCAGACCAAACTTTGCTGCCGGGCCAGTGCGGCATAAATGGCGGCTTCGGGGACGCTATGCCCAGGTGTGGCGCGGCCGATGGCCTCCATTAGCACGAAGCGGGCCGCGCCGTCAACGCTCTTTTTGTCCCAGGCCAGGAGGCGCACGATTTCGTCCGCCGAATGCGCCGGGTCCAGGCGCACGGCAAACCCGGCGGCCTGCAAAAGCGCGGTCATTGCGAACGTGTCTTCAGGGCGCGTGACGCCCACTTCTTCGCCAATCAGCGCCGCCGACACCATCCCCAGTGCAATCGCCTCGCCGTGCGTGTACGACCGATAGTGCGTGAGGGTCTCCAGCGCGTGCCCGACCGTGTGGCCGAAGTTCAGGATGGCCCGCAGGCCGCCCTCGCGCTCGTCCTGCTCTACCACCCGCGCTTTCAGGGCGCAGGAGCGGGCCAGCACGTAGCCCAGTTCAGGCGAAGTCAGGTCCAGCAAACCGCCGATTTCTCGGGTCAGCAGGCCAAAGAAACTTTTGTCAGCAATTATACCATATTTAATGACTTCGGCCAGCCCGGACCGCCGCTCCCGCACCGAAAGTGTCGCCAGCGCATCCGGGTCAATCATCACCAGGCGCGGCTGATGGAACGCGCCAAGAATGTTTTTGGCGTGCTGAAAGTTTACCCCGGTTTTGCCGCCCACGCTGCTGTCCACCTGTGCCAGCAGCGTGGTGGGAACCTGCACAAAGTCCAGCCCGCGCACATACGTTGCCGCCGCGAAGCCCGCAAGGTCCCCGATGACGCCCCCGCCGAGTGCGACAACCACGGTTTTCCGGTCGGCAGCCTCGGTGTGCAGGGCCGCGTAGAGCGTTTCCAGATGCGCCAGCGATTTGGTATCCTCGCCGGGCGGCACGTTCGCCGTGGCGACCCGGAAGCCCGCCGCTGTGAGGCTTTGGCGCAGGGTGTCGCCGTAGAGAGCGTCGATTTCGGGGCTTGTGATCACCAGCGCCAGTCGGTCCCCTACCCCCTCGGGAGCCAGATGCCGGGCCATTTCCGTGCCGACCGAGGCCATTGCCCCAGACTCCACGAAGATATGATAGGAGCGTTCGCCCAAATTGACGGCGACCATGTGTGTCTGCGGCATGATGTTGAGTGTTTCCAGAACCCGCACGGCGGCTTCTTCTGAGTCGCGGCAGTGCGACGTGTCCAGCGTATGCGCGGCCAAACTTGCGTAGCGCGGTTCCCGCTCAGCCAGCAGTCTTTGAATGCGCGTCAGCGGGTCGGCGGCATGGGCATGGAGCAGGGGCCGCTCATGCAGGGAGCGGGACACGCGGGCCAAAATCGCTTCGGGAGCGACTTGCAGCCAGACCACGGTTCCGATTTCTGCCAGCCGCGCCGCGTTCTCAGACCGCAAGGGCGTCCCGCCGCCGGTGGACAAAATCAGCGGCTCGCGGCCCTCGCTTGCCGCCAAAGACGCCAGCAGCGCCGCCTCGCGGGCACGGAAGGCTTCCTCGCCCTCGACGGCAAAGATTTCTGGGATGGTGCGCCCCGCCTCCCGCTCGATTTCGGCGTCGGTGTCGAGGTGCCGCACCCCAAGCCGCCGCGCCAGCGCCCGGCCCACGGCGCTTTTGCCCGTGCCCATAAAGCCGATGAGAACGATGTTCATAGAGCGATATTTATCAAGCCAGGAACCACGGGTTGAAACCCGAGGCTCGGAATTGCCCAGTGTCCAGGGGACACGAGAGAAGACCCCCTAGCCCCCAATAATGGGGGAACCGGAGAGAGGTAGAGCGGCCTTAGGCGTTTCGTTCCTGTGCCCGCGAAGGCGGGCAGTTGCCCTTTTAAAGCATAGGGGTTCAGCCCCGTGAGAATGGCTCCGATACTGCCTTTTCGCGCTTGAGGCTTGCTATTGTCTCAGCCATGTGCCTGTCAAACTCTTCCAGAGACACCCCATTGTCGCCTGCCTCAATCTCGGCAAGGCCTTCCTGGACCGAAGAGATTTCTTCTTCAGAAAGAGACAAGTCCAAATCGTCTCCAAACTCGGCGAGCGTCAGCAAATAGTCAGTGACGGACTGGCCGCGCTTTGCGGCCCGCTCGCGCAGGCCCGCTTCGGTATCCGGGGGAAGCTCTAAAGTGACAGTCATGTTTGTTTCTCCGTAGTCAATGAATGGTACAGACCAGCATTTCTCAGGCAATTAAAGACAGTTGCCCGGCGGTCTGCTCCTCGCGGGCGGTGAACTGACGCACGACCAGAAGCGCAAGAACGGCGGCGATGAGACGCAGGGCTGCGCCGAGAGCAACCCCGGTGGTTTCATCGGGAGTCGTCGCACTGAGCTGATCGACAATGCCTGACCCCAGCCAGAAGGCCCACCAGACGCCGACCAGCGCCGGGACTTTGAGGGTCTGCCAGGCCCCGCCCTCACGCGGGGCGGGGCCGGGGTCGCTGGCCTTCCAGATTTCAGAGAAAATCTGGTACGGGCGGTACAGGCTGATGATCGGGACGAAGAAATACCCGACGGCCCAACCTGCCGTGACGCTCAGCCTCGATACCCCGAATGCCCGCAGGTTTTGATGCAGGCGGTATGTCCAGACAAGAAAGCAAACGCCGGTAGTCAAGAGGAGCAGCACCCGCAAGCCTTTCAGCCCCGCCCCCAGCGAAGGCGAACCCAGGGGCAGCAGGGCGTTCCCAATAATAATCACACACAGGACCGCATACAGGGCCAGTTGAACGCAAATCGCATTCGCCAGAGGGCGCAGGGGCGCGAAACGAAACAGCAGCGCCGAAGGTGCGGCATCCGGCAGTCGGTAAATGGGCGGCGGCGGCCAGACGGTGACATCCGGCCCCGGCGTTTCCTGTGCCTCGTGGTAACTCTCGGACATTTGGCCTCCATGTTTTTGCTTTATTTTGCGGTGCGGGCGGCGACGCGGGTCCTATAAGCATCGTAGTTGGCACGCATTTCGGTCAGGCTGTCGCCGCCAAACTTTTCGGTCATCAGGCCAGCCAGCACAATCGCCACCATTGCCTCGCCGACGATGGCAGCGGCGGGGACGGCGCAGACGTCAGAGCGCTCGGCGAAGGCGGGGACGCCTTCTTTGGTCTGCAAGTTGACCGACGGGAGCTGCTTCATCAGGGTCGCTATCGGCTTCATCACGGCGCGGACGACCAGCGGCTCGCCATTGGAGATGCCCCCTTCTGTGCCGCCCGCATTGTTGGAGCCGCGCCGGAAGCGGGCATCGGCTCCTGCCTCGTCCGCGCCGTCGTAGAAGAAGGCGTCGTGAACCTGAGAGCCGGGAATGTCGGCGGCCCCGAAGCCGATACCGACTTCGACGCCTTTGATGGCCTGAATGGACATCAGAGCCTGCGCGAGCTTGCCGTCGATGCGGGTGTCCCACTGCGAATAAGACCCGAGGCCGACGGGCAGGCCGAGGGCGACCACTTCAAATGTGCCGCCGAGCGTGTCGCCTTTAGATTTGGCGTCGTCAATGGCGGCGATGATTTTGGCTTCGGCCTCTTTGTCCACGACGCGCACCGGGCTGTCTTCGGAGAGTTCGGCGATGCGGCGCAGGTCGATGTTGTTGGCATTGACTTCGACGCCGCCGATGTTGACAACGTGGGAGGCGACGGTGATGCCGAACTCGGACAAAAGCTGCCGGGCGACGCCGCCGACGGCGACGAGCGTGGCGGTGTTGCGGGCGGAGGATCGTTCCAGTGTGTTTCGCAGGTCGTGATGGTCGTACTTCATCATGCCGGTAAAGTCGGCGTGGCCGGGGCGGGGCACGGTGATTTCGGCAGGGGCGTCGACGCCTTCGGGCAGCGGCTCCACGGACATTTTGGTTGTCCAGTTGGCCCAGTCCCGGTTGCGAACGACGAGGGTAATCGGCCCGCCCATCGCCTTGCCGAAGCGGACGCCGGACAGGATTTCGACGGTGTCGGACTCAATTTTTTGACGCGCCCCACGTCCATAGCCGCCCTGACGGCGCTTCAGCTCGGCATTGATGGGCGCGGCCAGAACGGACATCCCGGCGGGCAGGCCCTCCACAACAGCGGTGAGGGCGGGGCCGTGGGACTCTCCGGCAGTAAGGAAACGAAACACGATAAGCTCCTGGTCTACGAGTAAGTGTGTGAATAGGGTGCGGCGATTATACCCGAAAAACGGCGCAGGCATGAAAAAGAGCCTGGCACAAGGAAGTGCCAGGCTCTTCAGGAAACATCGGGTCAGGGCGTAACGGTGACGCTCTGGCCGCCGTTGGCGTTGGCCGTGGCGCTGTCGTTGCTTTCGCCGATGATGGTGGGGGTCACGAAAATCAGCAGCTCCTGGTCGTTGACCTGCTTGTTGCGGGTGCGGAACAGACTCCCGAGGATGGGGATGTCGGACAGGATCGGAATGCGCTGGGAAGACGCCGTTTCCTGTTTGCGGACCAATCCGCCGAGAACCATGGTGTCGCCGCTGCGGACGGTGCGGAGCGTGGTAACGTTCTGCGTGATGGTTGGTGGGATGCCGCCGACGGCGGCCTGGCCGGTGGTGTCGGTGATCTGCGGCGCGAGGTTCATGGTCACCGAATCATCGCTGTTGATGCGCGGGGTGATGGTCAGGAACGTCTGCAATTGCAGGAAGTTCGCCTGCTGGTTGTTGAACGTGTTGTTGTTCAGGCCGCCCGTGGAGACTGTGCTGGATGTAAAGAACGGAATCTGCGTGCTGATCTGGATCGTCGCCTGCACGTTGTTGGTCGTGGTGATCAGTGGGGCCTGAACGACTTTGCCGCGTGTGCGGGTGAGCGTCTGGTAGAGCTGGGCCACGATGTTGCCGGTAGCATATTGCAGGAACGTCGGCTGGACACCAGTGACAAGAGTGGAGTTGCCCTGCGATGTGCCGAATTCAAGGCCGGGGTATGGCACGAGGTCGAAGTTGACGCCTAAATTATCAACATCAGTGACGCTGGCGGTGACGAACTCGACTTTCACCTGCACCTGCCGGGGCGCGATGTCTAAAATTTTGACCAGACGGCGCAGCTCGTTGAAGCCTTCGGGTGTCGCATGAACCAGCAGCGAGTTGTTGCTTTGCAGGGCATAGATACGGTCTACACCTTCGGGAAGCTGCGCCTGCTGCCCTCGTCCGTTGACGCCGCCGATGCCTCCCTGCCCAACCTGATTGGGCTGGAACGGATTGCCGCCCGTGAAGCCACGACCACCGCCGGTAAAGCCGCCCCCGCCAGGGAAGCCGCCGCCCCCAAACTGACCGCCGCCGCCAAACTGGCCGGGGAACTGATTGGCCTGGTCGGGCGCTCCGGCGCTGCGATGGGCGGAGTAATTGGCCTGCGCCTGATTGGGGTTGCCGGTTCCGACGGGCACGGACGGACTGCCGTAGCCGCCGCCGTAGGTCCCGTAGTTGTTGTTGTCCATTGTGGAGTAGCCGGGCGGAAGCTGGGACGGCAGAATGACGCCGGGCTGGGTGGAACTGAGAACAGGCTGATTGGAATTGACAGACAGCGGGTGGAACGGCTCGGGTTCTACCACGTCTTTGTCCCAGTGCATCAGGCGCAGAAGATCAGAGGGGACGGCGTGCTGAAGCACGATGGCCTGCCAATGCAGTGAGCCGGCGGGATAATGCCGGGGGGCATCGTCGTCGGTGTTTGCGGTATTGCCAGTGTCTGTCGTCAGCGCGACGGTCCGGGGCTGAACGGGCGTCATATCCAAATCGGAGTCTGTGCTGCTTTCCGGCTCAAAGATATAGCCGCCGTCGGGGTCGCGGCTGACGCGGGCATGGGCGCTGAACGCGATTTTGCGGAGCGCATATTCCAGCGGCTTGTCCACGAGATGCACGGACACCTGCTTGAAAGGCTGATCCCCCTGACGAATAGTGACATCCACATTCGCCTGCCGCTGAAGCATGGCGACGACCGTGCCGAAGTCCGCATTCGCCACGTCAATTGTGACGAGCTTGCCCGTCGAGGCGGCGCTTTGGGCGGGCACGCTGCCTGCTAAAAAGCCGAGCGTCATCAGCCCGAGCGCCGCGCCAATTCGCCATTGATGGTTACCCATAGGGGGAAGTACTCCTCGCATATCCTTGTTTCTTCGTTGATGTGTATACGTGCAGCTCAGCCGCGATAAAGCTAGTAGCCACGACCGCCGCCATAGCCGCCGCCCCCGAAGGTGCCGCCGCCGCCGCCGAAGCCGCCGCCGCCGAAGCCGCGACCGCCGCCGCCGAAGCCGCCCTGACCGCCACCGCTATTACCACCGCCGAAGCCATTGGTTCCGCCGATGCTGGTCACGGGCGCGGACAGCCCGCCGCCGAAGGAGTTGCCGCCGAAGCCGCCCTGATTGCCAAAGCCGCCGCCTTGATTGCCGAACCCGCCGCCCTGGCCGCCCCGGTTGCCGCCACCCGCTATCACCTGATTGGCTTCCACCTGAATAACTGGCTGGGAGTCGCCGAGAAGCTGGGCAATATAGTAGGCGTCGTACTTGTCAATCGGGATTTTGTAGTACTGATGCGGTGTCGTGCTGGTGGAACCGCCGCCGGCGTTGTCGGCGATGGTCGTCGGGGTCACTACGGTCGGCGCGGGAGGCGGCGCGGCTTGCTGCACTTTGACGTGGTAGATGCCGTTTTCGACCTCAAACGTCGCCGGGGGCGTTGCCTGCGACAAAAGCTGGCGCAGAGCGGTGGTGAAAGGCACATCGCCGACATTGATGTTGGCGAAGCCCTGCACCTGCGGGTCAATCTGGTAGTTGCGGATACCTGCGCTGGTGAACAATGCACGCAGAGACGCCTGGATGGAGACGTTTTGCATATTCAGCGTGATGGGCTTGCCGTTGTCGCCTCCTGCGGCGTCCTGGGCATGAACGGGCAGGGCCAGCGCGGCGACTCCGAGCAGAGCCAGCGCCCCGAGTGTGAAGCCTCGTGTATTTTTGAGTCGTGTATTTTTGCGTGTGGTGTTGATCATGATCTGCTGCCTTCCTAACGAATCGGCGAAGAGTGAATCGGCCAAGACTAAAACGGGTTGTACTGAGTGTTTGGTGCCATCTGGACGACGAGAGAATTGTCAGCGCGAAGCGCATAAATTCTTTCAACACCATCCGGCAGGCGGTTGTTCGCCGGAGGCATCGGAACCGGAGCGGCATTCGGCAAGGCGTTCGGCGCGGGCCGCCGGGCGGGTGCGCCGAGCGTGGTCACCACGGGGCCACCGAACAAGGCCGGGGCAAACCCATCGTCCGGGATGACGAAGTTCGGCGGAACAATGACAATCGCGTCTTGACGTGTCGCCAGATCGGCCATCATGCCAGCATCATAGTGCTGTACGCCAATCTTAAAGAACCCGCCGACCGGGGCAGATTGGTCCGGTGTCTGCGCGTGCGCCGCTGAGACCGCTCCTAACAGAAGCAGCGGAAGAACACAGAGCGCAATTTTGGATATCACTTTGAGTGTCATTTTGAGTGTCATGCCGCTACCTTTCTAGCCATTGTCGACAAAGCCTCCCCCGCCGCCAGGGTCTCCCTGATTGGGAAAGCCCGGAGCGCCCTGTCCCGGAAAACCTTGTCCCGGAGCGCCCTGTCCCGGATAACCCTGACCGGGGTAGCCCTGCCCCGGATAGCCCTGCCCCGGATAGCCCTGGCCGTTGGGAGGCGAATCAGAGCCATTCGACAGAGTAATCGTGATCGGCGTACCGCCGGGTGTCCGCAAAATCAACCCGGTGTCAGTGATTGACTCCACGGTCGACCCATCGGGCAGGGTGTCGCCGGGTTTGACCGTCTGCGACTGTCCTCCAACTTCCAAAATACCGTTGATGTTGCCATCCGGGCCGTTGACGATGCCCGACAGGCGGTAGTTCGCGGCCAGCGATTGTGTGCCTTGTCCGCCGTCATAACGGTTCACGGGGGACAAAGCGGGTGTAGGCGGCGGAAGTCGATACAAGTCAACACGCGGCAGCCGGTCACGCAGCGGCAGATTGCCGACGGCGGGGCCATTGCGCTGTGCCAGCAGTGTGCGTCCATTCGGGATGTTGTACGGATTTGGCCCCGACGGGTTGGGCGCGGTTGAGCCAGGCCGCGCTTCATTCAGCCCCGGCACTCCGGCCAGCGCCGTCGTCACGGCGGGAGCACCCGTGCCGAACGGGTTTCGAATGCCAGGTCCCGGCGGCAGGCTGCTGCCTCGCCCATCCGGCGGCACGCTGCCTGGCGGCGGGCCACCCGGCGGGATGCCTGATGGGGCGGTAGTGGGCGGCACGGAGGCGGTGCTGGTTCCACTGGGGAACAAGCCAGCCTCGAAGGCGATCAGGCCGCCCATTGCCAGCAGGAAGAACGCGGCAATTCCCACGATAATGGGCAGGTTCTTTTTATCTTTTAACTTTTCGTTCAGCCAGTTCATGCGGGCTTCATCCTCGCTTTCCCGATACTATACCCGCTCTGAGCCTGCGGACGCGGAAAGCCTTCATTTTGCAAACAGAGTGCGCGGCCACCATCAGCGGCCGGAAGGTCTGCCGCCGGGGCTGCCGCCCGGATAGCCGCCAGGGGTTGTGCTCGCCGCTGCACCGCCGCCAGCTTTAGCAATAGGCGGGGGCAGATTGTCGTCATTCTGAGGGAAGATAATGACCGTCGCGGTGTAGGTTCCCTGCATATATGGGCTGTTGCCGTCCAGATTCAAGCTGTCGACCAGCACCAAGCGATTGAAGTACTGCCAGTTGTAAAAGTGGGTCAGGATGCGCCGGAAGTCGCCACCGACAGTGATCGGGCCAAGCGGGATCACCAGCGGCGCGGCGGTGATGTCATTGGGCGAGATCGGCGGCGGCGGCAGGGTCACGTTGGTGCTGTTGGTAACGCCCCCCGAGTGGAACTGACGCTCCAAATCTGGCCCCAGATACTGGCCTAGCTCGTAGGTAAGCTGGCGCACGGCGAGCTGGCGATTGGCGACATTGTACGGCGGCATATAGCGGGCCTCGTCAATTTTCCACTGGGTTTTGATCTGGGCCACTTTGACCTGGGCCAGACGCACCTTTTTCAGTGCGGCAGCCTGGGCATCCGGCGTTGAGTCGAGATAATTGGCATCCAGACGGGCTTGCTGCGCGTTAATGCGCTCCAGCGTCGGCTTGATCAGAAACCAGCCAATCAGGCCGACGGCAAGCAGGCAGAACACAATGCCGATTGCGGCGACAATGCCCGGACTCAGGCGAGCAGTTTTCATAGTTTCATTTATCCTGTGGGCCGTGCGCCAGACGGCGGCGGTCCACCGGGAAAGCCGCCGCGTCCGCCGGGAAAGCCGCCTGGTGCGCCTGTGCCAGCGGCGGGAGCCGAGCCAGGCAGGACAGGGGCCGTGAGCAGTTTGGTTGTTTCGTCTTTCAGTGTCGCGGTCACAGTCAGCTCAAAGCCACGCGGCACCGTCTTTTTCACGACCCGGCGCAGGCGTGCCCGCAGAATGCTCTGGCGCACCTCGGGGGTGGCAAACGGGCTGATGTTGCTGCCGGCCACGCGGTCAAACACTTCGCCGTAGATGATGGGCGTGGCTCCCACGCCGCCCGTTTGTCCGTTTCCCTGCGTCTGCGTGGCAGTCTGCCGTGCGCCGGGCAGGCCGCCCGGCGTGCCGCCGGGGCCGTTGCCACCGGTGATGGAGACGCCGCCGGTCAGCTCGGGCGGGGGCGGGCCGACACCGGGCGGGGTATTGCCGGGGGCGTTCGGTCCAAGATTTGTCGCCGTGTAGTCTGCGGGTCCGTTCGCGCCTGAACTCTGGGCGTTTCCGCCGCCGCCAGTCGGATAGCCGCCGGGCCTGCCGCCGGAAGAGCTGCTGGCAGAGCCGCCGGGGTAGCTGCTGCTCCGACCGCCGCCGCCGCCCCCGGAGCCGCCGCCGGAGCTGGTGGCATCGTCGGCGAACACGAGCGTTTTGCCGTAGTAGTACAGGTTGCGGACGTTGTCCGGGTAGCCGGGCACTTTGTCTACGGTGACGGTGGTGAAGTCCGGCTCGCGGTACATGGCCTGCAAGTAGCGGCCCACAGTGGCAACCGACGACGCATACGCTTTGATGCTCACGGCGGTTGGGCCGGTCGCGGCGGCTGTCGCGCCGGACGCGCCGCTGCTGGGGTAGCTGCCAGCAGCTCCCGTTCCGGCTCCGAGCGTTGTTCCGCTGTAAATCAGGCTGTTAGACGGCGTGACATTGGCGAGAGTGTTGTAAAACTGAATGTAGTGGCCGTTGAAGGCATGAACGGCGGCAACAAAGTCAATTTTGGCTTTAATCGGGTCCACCTGCGCCAGCGTGCTGGCGGCAAGAGCTTTGGACGCATCCGTTTTGGCTTTGCCTTCCACGGCAGCATCGGCTTTGGCCGTCAGCGTTTTCAACTCACTGACCTTGAGGAAGTAAAATCCAAGCGGCAGCACCACGCAGGCGATGGCAGCAATAGCAAAGCCGGTAATCATCTGCTTGATGACGCGGCGCTGCTTGACGTAATTGGGCAGTAAGTCAATTCGGAGCATAGGTGTCTCGGGGGCGAACAGTCTGATGAACAGGGCTAAGAAGCGGCTTTGGCCGCTTTCGGCGCTTTGGGTGGCCTGGGCGCTTTGGGAACAGGATTGGCGGAAAACACGGCTTCGCGGGCGGAAAGTCCCAGCGCCACCGTGAAGGCGGACCCGATAGTCGGCAGGTAGGACGGGTCAAAGTGCTTTGAGGTGACACTCAGCCCGGACAGCGGCGCAGCGACCATGACGGGAGCCTGAAGCTCGTTTTGCAGGAACGCGGCCAGATTGGTCAGGTTGGCTGTGCCGCCGGTGAGCAGAACGCGGTCAATGACCGACGAGGCACCCCGGCTGCGGAAGTAGTCCAGCGAGCGGCGGATTTCCGAGGCCAGCTCGCCCAGCACCGGAGCGATGGCTTCAAAGATGTCGTTCCGCGTCTGTTCGTCGCCTGCGCTGCCCGCACCGGCCAGCCCGAAGCCGAGGTCATCGCCGGGCGGCAGAAAGGCCGGGGGCACGTCTGAAACCGCCGGACGTGCCAGGTTCAGCGTGCGCCGCGACATCGGCTGCGTCCGCTCGGCATCGTCAAACTGCGGCTCGCCGCCCAGTCGTCCGCTCGGGGTGGTGCGGAACGAATCGTCGGGGGCCGTGCCGAAGGGATTGGGCATTACCAGATCGTCAGCGAGGCCGAAAGCAGTGTCTTCGTCCTGAAACTGCGGGGCTTCATATTCGGCGTCTTCCTCGCCGAAGCCCGTGCCGGTGTAGACAGCCATCCGGTCAAGCTGCACGACGCCCAGCTCACGCTTGATGCGCTCGGCCTGCTCGGCGGGGAGCTGGAGTGCCTCGCCAATGGCGCGGGTGAGGCTGTCTCCGGCCAGCGGCAGGGAGCGCGGGAAGGCAAGCTGATCGCCCTGAAAGATGGCAATATCGGTGTTGGCCGCACCGATGTTGACGATGGCGACGGTCTCGGTGGGCAGGCCGCCGTTCAAGAATGCCTGTTCCCCGGCGGGCATCTGCGGGCGGGACACAGGCTGACCGCCCTGAAGGTCCAGCAGAGCGCGGGACAGGGCCAGCGGCTCCACGTCCAGCGCGACGGGGTCCAGTCCGGCGGCAAACAGTGTGTCCAGATAGCTGTTGACGGCGTCCTGCTGGGCGACAGCCAGCAGCACTTCCATGTTCGGCCCGGAGGCCGCCTCAGGGGTCAGGGGAACCAGCGGCTGGTAGTCCAGCATGGTCTCGCTGGGCGCGAAGGGGACATGGCGCTCCACTTCCCATTTCATGGTTTCTTTCAGCTCGGCATCGGTCATTCGGGGCACTTCAATAATGCGGATGACCACCGCGTTCTGCCCGGACAGGCAGCCGACGGCGCGTTTTTCCTTGATGCCGCTGTCTTTCATCAGCTGCTTGACGGCCAGACCCATCGCGGCGGGGTCCGTGATGATGTTGTTCTGAATGATGCCGGGCGGGGTCGGTCCCAGGCCGAGCGCGGACACGACCAGTCCTGCTTTGCCGGGGCGCATCTCGACGATTTTGATCTGCTGCGACCCGATATCAATTCCAACCAATGGCCCGGCGGGCATAATGCGTGACTCCCAGTGAATACCAGTAAATAGATGGCGGCGAAAATATGCGGCGAAAGGGGACGCGGATTTGTCCGCGCCCCTCATTCTAACACGTCACCGCCCGCTTGTCAAGCCATTCGCGGACAAGTATTTTGGTGGATTTCAAATATGTTAGATTTGATCCAGACCAAATGCCATCACTCAAGAAACTGCCTGTGCGTTTTCATGCAGATGATCCCGTAAAGCGTCCCAGATTTTATCTTGCTTAACACTGTCATTAAGACCGTCAAAGCGATCCGAGACGATACGGACGTAAATGTGGCCGGCGTTGCCTTCTTCCGTGCGAATGGCAACATTGGGACCAAACTCTTTTTTAAGTACGTCGTGGACTTTAGGACTGATCTTGGCATAGTCAAACGAAAATGCTTGCATGGTTTTTCTCCGCTTGCGTCCACTCAGGAGGCCCGAAGAGAACCTCACCCCAGCCCTCTCCTTAATCAAGGTGGGGGGGGTCGGAGAAGAACAGAAGGCCCCTGCGTCTCCGACAGTTGTGGGAGAAGCAGGGGCCGTGCGGTTTGGGTGAGCGTTTAGTAGGCGTTCACGTCGGACGCGCCGTACTTGGACAGGACGGCAGATGCCGTTGCCTGATCCACATCGCCCGACGGGATTGCCATCGACAGGACCGCGCCGCCTGCGGTCACCGCGCCGTGATAGCGCTCGGCGGCGTCGGCGGGGACGCCCTGGTCTTTCAGGTAGCCCGTCGCGCCACCCGCGATTGCGCCAGCACCGGCAGTCAAAGCCGTCAGACCCAGCGCGGAGGCGATTGCGCCCGCCCCGAGAACAATGCCGAAGCCGGGGACGGCCAGCGCTGCGAGAGAGGCCAGAATGCCGACGCCGAGGCCGACGCCGGTTCCCTTGACCGCGCCTTCGCCCGCGTCTTCGGGAGTGGTGGTGCTGATGCCGTGCTTGGCGGCATTGTCGGTTACAGAGGGGTCATTGGCGCGGCTCGCTGCCGAGTCCGGCCCGCCCTGATCCATTGGGTTCAGGTCGCCGCCTGTGGCCGTAGTCGTCGGGTTGTCATAAATCTGCGCTGTGCCTTCACGGGCATCGGCCCGCGCATTGGCGGCGGTTTCGTAGCCTGCCGCCGCGCCTTCCGCGCCGAACGCGCCGGTGGTGGCTCCGGCAATCCGGTCACCCGTTTCGGCGACGCCGCTGCCGAGGCCCGCCGCCATTCCGGTGGCCGTGCCATAGCCCGCCGTGCCAGCCGCGCCGTAGCCCGCGTCAGGGTTTGCACCGCCTGCCGTGCCGTACATGGTTTCCCGTGTGGCCGCATGGTTTTCGTGGGCGACGATGCTGATATCCTGCTGTTTGACGCCGTAGTCTAAAAGCGCCCCGGCTGCCTTCTCCGCCAGCGAAGCGTCTGCGAACGATGCATACAAATGTGCCATTTTGGTTCTCCTGATTAGGTTGTGCGCCCCCATAACGTACCAAGGGAACAAACACATACGCCATTTACCCGGCAGGCAGGCAGGGCAAACATTCCCCCCTCTCTTAATCATTTCTTAACAAAAACATAATATCACGTTAATATTGGCAGGGTAGCATGGGCTGGATTATTTGATAGGGATGAGCTAGTTCATCCTGTTTTGATGACGAAGGAGCCATGTTATGTTTTTTCGCTTGTCCCTGCGGCGGGCCGTCCTGCTCGGCACGGCGGCGGCTGCCCTGCTTTGCGCGGGCCACGCCTCTGCCGCCCCCTACACCTACGAGGTTGATAATTACACGTTTTCCGGCGGTGACCCGGTGCATCCCGTGACCGACGACCTGACGTTTAACAATCTGCTGATCACCGAAACATTCACCGACGGCTTCATGCAGTCAACCATGCTCGGCAGCCTGAACACCTCGGACATCAGTGCGTTTTCCCCCGCCACCCTGAACGTTTCCGGCCATGGCCTGCTGACTTCGGCAGTTTTAAGCGGTCAACTCGGCATGGACGGCTTCCCGGCGACTTCCATTCTGGACATTTCCACGCAGTACGCGCCCGGCGGGCCAATGACTGACCAGTATGTATTCAGCAATTTCTCCACCTCGCTGTTCGGCCCGGCCATGAGCGGCGTCAGCGTCGGCCAGTTCACGCTGCTGAACAATGGCGACCCCGCGCAGGCTCCTGCCGAGATCACGCTGACCCCGGTTCCCGAGGCGACTTCCGCCGTTTCGCTGGGAATGCTGGTCCTGCTGGGGCTGGGCAGCCTGGCCGTATCGCGCCGCCGGACGGCGTCCCGCGTGTCCGCTGAGTAATTCCAATCTTAGGAGATCACCAATGCAGAAGATCAAATACACGTCCGCCGCCGCCGCACTTGGCGCGGCCCTGCTCAGCCTGCTGGCCGTACCCGGCGCACAGGCACAAATTGACGGAACCAACTGGGGCCGCGTGACCGCCCCCGTGTACGGCACCTCGGAAACCCTGAAAGCCACTGGAACCCCGAGCAGCACGTACAGCGCCGCCGAGCTGCTGGCGGGGCCGAACAAGGCCGCCGAGCTGTCCCTGCCCGCTGGCTTCACGCCCTCCTACTATGACGGCGTCCTGCCGAACGGCAAAATCGTGACGCCCGCCGGGCTGACCGTGCAGATCGGAATGCACCCGCTGGGCAGCGCCCTGACTCCCGACGGCAAGTACATCATCGTCTCCTGTGACGACGAGCGCAGCATTGCTGGCGGCTTCTCAACGCTTCCCTCCGCCACGGTCGCGGGAACGTCCGCCAACCTCGCTGGCGGCTACACTATCACCGTCCTACGGACTTCGGACATGACTGTGGCCGCGCAGACAAACGTCGGCAAGCTGTTTATCGGCCTGCAAGTCGTTGCCAAAACCGGCGGCGGGTACACCATTTATGCCTCCGGCGGAGCCGATCACAACGTCAAAGTGCTGACGTTCACCCCCCCGGCCTCCGCGACGGCACTGGGAACGCTGATGGCAGGCACACCGATTGCGATCAATCCGACCGCGCCCAACGGCTCGGTGACGAACTTTGTCACCGGCGCGGGCTTCACGCAGGGCGACTACCCCGAAAACGGCGGCAGCAGCGGCGGCGGCGCAGGCACGGGACGCCTCACCTTCCCCGCCGGGTCCGCCCTCAGCCCCGACGGCAAGTACCTGTATGTGGCCTGCAACGGCGACAACAGCCTGGCCGTCATCAGCACGGCCACCAACACCGTGATCAAGCAAATCCCCGTCGGGTTCCTGCCTTACGGCGTCTCGGTCAGCCGGGACGGCTCCAAAGTGCTGGTGTCTAACTGGGGCGTGGAGCCGTACAACTTTCTTGCTCCGCCTACGCTGGACGCCAGCGGCTCGGTCACGAAGCTGAACGGGGCCGTCACGCCCGGTCAGGATGTCAGCGGCCTGTTCTACGTTCCCCTGACCAGCACGACGGGCAGAAACCCACAAACCTCGTCCGTGTCCATCATTTCCGTGCCCGGCGGCGATCCCACCAAAGCCGCCCTGCTCGGCAGCGTCTACCAGGGACAGCCCGGCGGCCTGGATGACCGCTACAACGTCGGTGAGACGCACCCTTCAGCCACGGCGATTGTGCGGCGGGGCGCACTGGAAGTGCAGTATGTCGCCAAAACCAACAGCGACTCGATTGGCCTGATGCTGGTTGCCAACAACCGCAGACTGGCGGACCTCGACCTGTCGCCGCTGGACCTGGGCCTCGACAGCCACGCCGTTCACGGCACGTACCCGAATGCGCTGGCCGTCTCCCCCGACAACACCCGCGTTTACGTGGCCGAAGCCGGGCTGGACTCAGTCGCCGTGCTGGACACGACCATCCCGCAGTCTCCCAAGCTGCTCGGGCGCATCCCGACCGGCTGGTATCCGAGCGCCCTGAGCATCAGCGCCGACGGCAAAACGCTGTATATCGTCAATGATAAAGGCGTCGCCGAAGACATCAACCCGCTCACCAACTTTGGGACCAACCCGACGGCAAGCGGCGTGGAATCGTTCAGCAATTCCAACTCCATCTTCGGCAGCCTGCAAAAAGTGGACCTGACCACGGTGAACCTCGGCAGCACCACGGCGCTGGACAACAACTTCGCCGTGCAGGATGCCGCTGCTCTGGACACGTCCATTGTGCCGCTCGGCGGCCCGGCATCGTCCAAGATCAAGCACGTCATCTTTATCCTGCACGAGAACAAGACCTTTGACTCCATGCTTGGCAATCAGGCGCACTTCGGCGTCTTCGCCAATCCGAACTACAACAGCATCAACGGCGCGACGACCCCCGCGTCTACGGTCGGCGGCAACGGTTTCACGGCGCTGGCCCTGAACACGCAGGCGCTGGCAGACACATTCGCCACCGGCGTCAACTACTACTCGGATGCCGAGGAAAGCGACGGCGGCCATCAATTCTCCGCCTCGGGCACGGCCTCGGATTACACCGAAAAGACGCTGCTGGTCAAAAGCGGACGCGGCCTGCTCGCCAACAAGAACTTTGAGCCGGAGGACTACCCGGAAGGCGGCTACATCTTCAACAACGCCGCCCGCAACGGGGTCTCCTTCAAAGACTACGGTGCCCTGATTCGCATTTCTGGCACGGACAACGGCTTCGCCGTCCCGGCCAAAACCATCGACCCGACCAGCGGCAATGCAGGCGTGCCGGTTGCACCCGAGTCGAACCCTGTGCTGAACGGGCAGAACACGACAAACGTGCCGCCCGCTGCCGCTGCGCCCACGGAAGCGTCCGGCAGCGATGTCACCTCGCCAACTGTCGGTCTGGGCCAGTCGTACTTCCTGAAAAACCCGATCCTGGCAATTCTGGGAGAGAAAAACGCCAACGGCGAGCCGTATCTGGATGTCAACTATCCGGGCTACAACTTCGGCATCTCCGATCAGCGCCGCGCCCTGGAGTTCAATCAGGACTTCGACCGGATGCTGAAGGCCGGGACCCTGCCGCAGTTTATCTACCTGTATCAGCCCAACGACCATACCGGGGCAGCCGCCACCACGAACGTCACCCTCAACGGCAGCAATGCTACGGGGGCCGAGCTGGTGGCCGACGGCGACACGGCGCTCGGCATGGTGGTCAAGCACATCATGGCAAGCTCCGCCTACTACAGCGACCCGGCGACGGGCGGCGACGGCACGGGCGCGGCGATCTTTATGACCTACGACGATGCCCAGTCGGGCCAGGACCATCTGGACCCGCACCGGACGCCCCTGCTGGTGATCAGCCCCTATGCCAAGCCGGGCTTCCTCGCCACGCGGCACTACTCCACCGCCTCTATCGTCAAAACCGAAGAGCTGATGCTGGGGATGCCGCCGAACAACTACGGCGACCTGCTGGCGACCGACCTGCGGGATATGTTTCAGCCGACGTACAACGGCATTCACCTGGGCGCGGACGGCCTGACCCTGCTCGGCCCGGCGCAGCAGGCACTGGTCAAGCTGCATTCCAAGAGCAGCTATGTGGCGACCGCCGAAGGCCGCAAAGTCTGGACGCTGGCCCGGAAGCTGGACGCATCCTCCCCGGACCAGGACAGCTACCGCCTGAGCCTGGTGACGCTGCTGTCCATGCAGGCCGACACGCTGCATCATGCCGCTGTCAAGAAGCATGACCTGCACTCGGCCAAGTACAAAGCCGCACAGGCCCACATCTACCAGAATGCCGTCAAGGTCGTCAACGGCCCCAAAGTAGGCGGTGGCGACACCGACGATTAGGCTCCGCTTCGGCTCCGGCGCGTGAGCGCCGGGGCCATACCCTCTGACTAGTCATTTGATAGGAGACACCGATGTTTACTCGCAATCTGTTTACTCGAAACTCCCGCCGCCGACCTGTTCCCCTGCTGCTGGCTGGCCTGTCCGCCACCGCCGCATTTCTGGCTGTCCCCGCAGCCGCACAGTCCCCCAACCCGCTTGTGACGGGCAAAAAAATCACCGTTCCGGCGCTCGGCACGCAGGCCAATGTCGGAAGCCTGCCCGAGAACATGATCCTCAGCCCCGACGGGGCGTATGCCGTTTCTACCGATATGGGCTTTCGGCAGGCGCTGTCGGTTGTGGATACCCGCACCGGCAAGCTCGTCTCGCAGACGCCTTTCTCCACGGACCTGAGTCAGACCGGCGCAAGCGCCGCCGACCCCAAAAAAGTCAATCTGTACTACGGCCTGGCCTTTGCGCCCAAAGCGAATAGCAACGGCAGCTATACGCTGTATGCCTCTGAAGGCAGCAATGCCTCGGTCGGCGTTTACGCGCTTGCCGGGGGCACACTGACCCGCATTGGAACGATTGCTCTGGCCCCCGGCGACTTCCCCGCCGGGCTTGCCACCGATGGACGCGGCTACTTGTATGTGGCGGTCAACGAATACTTCGGCGGGCCAAACCCGATTGGGCCGATCACGCAGCCCGGTTCCCTGCTGGTCATCGACACGGCTGCTCCCGATGCGCCGGTCGCCCGCGTCGTGGTCGGCAGCGCCGCCCGGCTCAATTCCTTCCCGCTGGCCGTGGCCGCCCTGCGCGACGGCAGCCGGGTGTATGTCACCAGTCAGCGCGACGGCGCGGTGTATGTGTACGATGCTTCCACGCCCGCCGCAACCGCCGCCGTCGGCGCTTTGCCCACCGGCGCTCACCCGGATGCCCTGCTGCTGAACCGGGCGCAGACGACGCTTTATGTCGCCAACGCCGACAGCGACACGGTTTCGGCCATCCGCACCGCCGACAGCACCATCAGCAACACCTACCTGCTGCGCCCGGACGGCGCACGCGGGATCGCCGGGGCAACACCGACGGGTCTGGCGCTGTCGCCCGATGAAAGCCGCCTGTATGTCTCGCTCGGCGATATGAACGCCGTGGGCGTGGTGGATTTGGGCGCGGGCCAGATGGCGGGCTATATCCCGACCGGATGGTACCCTACCGCCGTCGTCGCCTCGCCGTTCAAGAAGCAGATACTTGTCGCCGCCGCCAAAGGCACGAAAACACGCAACCCGAACCCCGGTCATAAGGTCTTTGACCTGCCCGGCGGCAAAAGCACCGATGCAGCGGGCCGGTTTTATGACTTGAGCTTCCTGGAAGGTCAGGTGCAGACGATCCCCGTGCCGAACCCCTCCGATCAGGCCCGGCAGACGCAGCAGGTGCTGGCGAACAACCGCATTGCCGAGATCGGCGGCGTCCCAGCCCCGCTCTCCGACATTGACCTGGCAAGCGGCGGCATCACGCACGTTGTTTACATCGTGAAAGAAAACCGCACCTACGACCAGATTCTAGGCGATCAACCCGGCGGCAACGGCGACCCGTCGCTGGCGATTTTTGGCAAAAAAGTCACCCCCAACCTGCACGCGCTGGCATCCCGGTTTGTGCTGCTGGACAACTTCTATGACTGCGGCGAGGCGTCCGGCGACGGCTGGCCCTGGTCCACGCAGGGCATCGCCACCGAGTACGTCATCAAGAACCTGCCCTACAACTACAGCGGCCGGGGCCGCAACTACGACTTTGAAGGGCAGAACAACGGCTACCTCGTCGGCGGCTTCCCCGCCACCGACCCGAACGGCAAGGTCAATTCCACGATCTTCCCGAACGGGGCACCCGCCATTCCCGATGTCGCCGAGGCTCCCGCCGGGCACATCTGGGATTTAGTCGCCGCCGCCAAGCTGCCGTACCGCAACTACGGCTTTTTCAACTCGTTCGGCGTCGGGACCGTCCTGCCGGACAACTACCCGACCGCCAAAGGGCTGCTGCCCGCAGGCCAGTATACCTCCGGCGCACTGTCTGCCTCCGAGAACGGCATCACGGACTTTGATTTCCGCCGCTTTGACGGGGCCTACCCCGACAGCGATGGCCCCGGCGCGTTCGGCTCCCCCGGCTACCGGGTCAAGACCTACGGCAAGTTCGGCTCGCCCAGCCGGTTCTCCGAATGGAACCGTGAGTTCCAGCAGCAGCTCGCCACGGACAGCGTGCCCGCATTCTCGATGGTGCGCTTTATGAACGACCACACGGTGGGGCTGACCCCCGGCGCGGCGTCGCCGCAGGCCCATGTCGCCGACAACGATTACGCCGTTGGGCAGCTTGTAGAAACCATCAGCAAGAGCAGCATCTGGGCGCACACGGCCATTTTCGTGATTGAAGACGATGCCCAGGACGGTCCCGACCATGTGGACGCGCACCGCTCGACGTGCTACGTGATCTCGCCCTACATCCAGAAAAACTCGGTGGACCACACGTTCTACAACACGGACAGCGTGCTGAAGACGATGGAAGTTCTGCTGGGCCTGCCGCCGATGAGCCAGTACGACGCCGTAGCGACGCCGATTCTGGACTTCACTCCGGCGGCTTCAAACAGCGGCCCTTACACGGCCACGCCTGCCGCGCAGAGCATTATCACCGAGACCAACCCGGCGCTGACGGCCCTGAAGCCGGGCACTGCCGCCCTGCACCTGGCAAAACTGTCCCTGAAAATGGACTTTATTCACCCGGACAGTGCGCCCTCCGGCCCGCTGAATGAGATGCTCTGGAAGAGCGTCAAGGGAATGCAGGCGAAAATGCCCGCCCCGCGACACAACGGCCTTGCTTACCCCAAGACCGCCTCTCACCTCAAAACCGCCTCTGACAGCGACGGAGACTAGCTCCGCTCGCTTCCACTTCCTCCCCCGCCCCGGTGCAAGCAGTGCGCCGGGGCGGGGGTTCCCATAGCCTGCCCCCCAATGAGGAGACTTTCCATGTCCAAGCGTTCCGGTTTTACTTTGATTGAGCTGCTCGTCGTCATCGCCATTATCGCCATTCTTGCGGCGATTTTGTTCCCCGTCTTCCAGAGCGTCCGCGAAAATGCCCGTGCGGCGGCCTGCCTGTCCAACACCAAGCAGATGGGCACGGCGGTCATTCAGTACGAGCAGGATGCCGACGAAAAGATGTTCTTTTACGCCGCCGGCCCCGTGTCTCCCGGCGTGTCCGGCTCGCGCACCGGCTATTTCTTTTCTCCCAATCCGCCTGCGGCGGCGGTGAAGAACGGCGAGCGGTGGTACAACATTATCATGCCCTATCTCAAGAGCAATGGCGTGTTCACCTGCCCGAGCGACCCGACTCCGACGCTGAGCAACGACATCAGCGGCAGCCCCGTTATTCCGCGCTCGTATATCGCCTGCCGCGCCGCCGAAGGGCTGTCCCTGTCGCAGATTGACGACCCGGTGGAAACCCTGGTGATTGTGGACAAGTGGGACACAGACTCCGACGGCGCGGTCGGCGATAACTGGATTGAGGCGTTCAACGGCGACTTTGACCCGGACAACGGCGCGGGCTACGACCATTCCAGGATGTACAAAGCGGGGAACCGGCATCATGGCCGCATCAACTGCGTGTTCTTTGACGGCCATTCCAAAGCCCTCTCGGCGGCGGAGATTCAGGGCAGCAAGGACCTGACCGGGTGCAACCTGATCCATCAGTACCCCATCCCCGGCATCATGGACACGATGGTGGAAAGCTCGGTCAAGTCCCCCGCCAATGAGCCGAACATTTGCAGCTCATTCACCTATCCAAACTAGACAGGAGCCTTTCATGTTTCGCACACTGATTTTGACGCTGCTGGCCGCCTGCCTTCTGAGCATAGACCCGGCGTCGCAGGCCAAAACGGCCAAATCGCAGCCATCACAGCACGGGCGCAAGATGGTAGCCTATGATGCCAAAGACAAGCGTTATTATTCCGTTGCCTGGGCGAAAGCCCACGGAATGCACGACAAGGGCGGCGACCCGCTGACGATTGTTCCGTTTGCCGGTCTGCCCAAAGAGGCGCGGGAAAGCAAGGCCATGAAAGGCGCGAAAATCTAGCGCCCCCTCTGCTCCGGCCTGCGGCATAACACCTGGTACTGGGCACCGAGCGGCAGGCGGGACAGTGGCGGCTCCAAAGGGCGCAGAGCGGACAGGGCGCGGGGGAAGAGGAACAGGAAGTCGGTGCGGAGGACTTCGAACCCGGCGGCGGTCAGCAGTTGGTGGGCGTGGGGCGGGGTAATCAGCACGGCATCGCGGTCAAAGGGGATGCGGTGCATGACGTAGCGCGTGCCGGGGTTCCACGGGTTGTTTTCCCAGAACGCGAACAGGCCGCCGGGGGCAAGGCTATTGTAGACGTAGGCCAGCGCCGCCGCCCGGTCGGCGGGGGGGATGTGGTGAAAAACGCCGTTGCAGAACGCCAGCTCCCGGCTGCCGTCGGGTGTCTGGTCGGCCAGCGCTTGGAACTGCACCTCGGGGCTGCCGTGCTGCTGCCGGGCGACTTCAAGCGAGCGGGCGGACACGTCCACACCGATCAGGGCGGCTTCGGGGAAGAACTCGCGCCAGAACGGGGTCGCCGCCCCCACCCCGCAGCCAAAGTCCAGCACGGTGCGAGGCGCAAGGCCGCGCTCCGACACCTGCCCGGACAGCCAGCGCAGGCGCTCGCGGGCGAAGTAGTCCCGCGACTCGCCAGACGCGGACAGCCCTTCGGCGAGGGCAGCATCGTAATCGTCGGCATAAGTGTCGAAGAGATCAGGCATGGAAAGTCACCGGCGGCGAAGCTGCAAGATAGAGACGAAAAAGCTGGACAGGACGGTCTGCACGCCAAGCGCGGTCAGGGTCGCGCCGGGGATGGCCCAGCGCATCGTGTGGGCGTAGTTGAGCCGCCCGAAATCCACGCTGCGCCACTGATTGATAGCCCCCCCAAGCAGGCCTAGGCCCACCAAGAGAGCCAGCGCCCCGGCCAGCAGGCAGCGTTCCAGGGTCAAAATGCCGAGGAGGCGGCGCAGGCGCGGGTCCGGGGGCATCAGGCGCTCGCTGACGGCGAACGTTTTTGCCAGCAGCGCGAACAGCAGGGATTGGTACCCGCAGAGCAGGCCGAGACTGGCAAACAGCAGCGTGTGGGCATCAAACGTCAGACCGCCCAGGGTCAGCCCCGGCAGGGCGACGCCGTAGCCGAGCAGGCCCAGGGCAATCAGCAGCAGGCCGGGGGTGAGAAACAGGCGGCGCGGGCTGTAGAGCAGGAAAAAGCGCAGGGTCCGCCAGCCGTCCCGGAAGGTTTTCAGGTGCGGCGGGTGCGACCGGCGGCCATCCGGGTGCAGGGTAATCGGCACTTCGGTGATCGGCTCGCCGTAAAGGCTCGCCTTGATGATCATTTCCGTGGCAAACTCCATGCCCGTACAGCGCAAGTCCAGCCGGTCATAGAGGGCGCGGGTGAAGCCGCGCAGGCCGCAATGAACTACGTCGCAGCAAGCTGCGAGGTATCGCACGTTTCACGCAGGCTTGTCCTGCGGCAACGGGGTCAAAATAGCTCCATCTGTTGGGAGTGCAAGCGCACGTACTCTTTCTCTGTGCCC
>JAABUK010000448.1_pt1 | contig 87065 bp, 87 predicted proteins | sample 5559141 | NCBI WGS metagenome assembly JAABUK01 (sample SAMN10711869, study PRJNA513367) | rock metagenome | isolation source: Antarctica rocks | place: Antarctica: Victoria Land, Pudding Butte nord | collected 2016-01-03
AACAACAACAACAACAACAACAACAACAACAACAACAACAACAACAACAACAACAACAACAACAACAACAACAACAACAACAACAACAACAACAACACACACTGAAGCCGCATGGGAGTCCAAAGGAATACAAGGACGGTGCCAATCCGCTTCACCCGCATGCCGCACAAATTGGCCGGGTGGATGCCCTCGGTCCGCCCAGCCAGGAACACCCGATGGTAATCCCCTTTTCTGTTTAACAATGGAATATTTCATCCTGGCCATGTTTCGATGTGTTATAATCTCTCAATTACTGAAGTACCTTTCTAGCCTGCTCCACCTCCATGGCTCGGCCAAGCGCTTTTGAAGCTCCAGGAAACCTATCCCGACGATCTTTTTGAAGGCACAATGCGCTACACGGCTGTGTCTACTGCTAGCGATCTGCCAATCAGCATACGTCCCAATGAACCTGCTCCACCAGATACGAAGTTTATGTATTATCCTCGAATCAAATGTTTAGATTGCCCGGGGAAATTATATACGCCCGGGCCAGAGACTGGGGTCAACAATTTTGAGGTACATTTGAAGAATAGGCTGCACAGGGAGAAGGTCGAAAAGAGGGTAACAGATAATAGGGTAGGTGGCGTAAGGGGCTGATGGTCCCTCCAGAGCGCAGGTGTACAATGGGAATCCTTGGGAATGGTGCGATGACGGAAAAAGCCTGTGTATTTCCGAATCACATCCATAGCGCGGAGCCACCAAATACCCTTGCAATGCAACGTCTATAGCATGCATTCCTTCCAATCTTTCACTCACTACTTACTCCATTACTGTGGTAAGCCTTCTGTCCATTGCCTCCAATTCCCCATTTGTGCTTCTCGATTTCGTGAACAGGGTTGTTGGCTTGAATATGCTCAAATGGTAGCGATGCGCGTGTCTGTTCTACCCTACCACTCAACCATAATTGCTTGGCATCTTTACTTTGGCTATGGCTGTTATGCAGTCCAAGCACGAGCGAGCTATTATGGCATCATGCTTTTGAGAACTACAAACCACAAATGTTGCCTCTGTAAATCCCTCAATTTTTCCACGACAAAGATCTGGAAGTTATACACACAATGCATATCACGGACTAAAGCAATGCTAGTACAGCGCACCTGCTTCCTCCTTGGGTCTCTCGCCTCTTTTTCTCACAGTCTCCCAAAACCTGCGCCAGCGCCTTCTCCACCCAACAATCTGATTCAATGCACGCCGAATCAACCGCGAATGATACGCATCCCACCACCCACCTTCCAATCTTGCGCTGTGGCCCTGCGCGCACTCCCATCCTTTCAAGAGCTGGGCACATTCCACGCCCGCGACCCGGCCGACACGTTCCAACTTCCGGTAAAACAAAGCTCTGGCTCGTGTACGGTGATTGTAGAACTTGCAGGCAGCCATCAGACGGAGACGGCCAGTGGGTTGGAGGTTGGGCTTGTGGCCAATCAGCTCAATATGGCGTGTGTGGACACAGGTGACGATCCAGCCAGGATGGGAGGTTGGACGACTAGTGGGAGGGCCAACGGGATTGTGGTTACGGTTAGAGAGACACTAACGAGTGGCAATTGGACGATGGTCGGTCGTTGAAGGGAGACTCCGCGGTTGGAGATTGGAAAAATCATTTTTGGTGTTGGGAAGTGTGACTACGTACAAGATGAAAACATTTCACTACAGTATACTTTCTTGGATAAACTTCCACCGCTTGTACATAATTGAAAGAGTTAATGCAGCTGCGGACCGTCACTGTCTGGCGCTTAGCCCATTGGCATCTTACCAGTTTGGATGCCTCCACGAATTTTCTGGCAGAATGTCAACAACAGGCTCGAGCCATCTTTCTGGACGAACATTGGGAAGGAAGTGCTCATCTCTGAATCTCGCCTTGCACCTACCTTTCGAAGAGGAAAGTCTTCATGCCAAGTGGTATCTCTTCGTCGATAGCAAGTTTGGCCCTCTGAAAGATTGCTCAAAATGATGAACGGAACATGTTCCAAACCTTAGCCCCAAGAAGGAGCCAGACATAGCATGTACCAGCAGAGCTTTGCACACCATCAGGAACCGTAGCCACGGCTCTCTACCCCAATTTCGAACAATTTTCAGCTGCGAATGGTGGCTTTTTGGCCACTGTAAGTTTCGAGAGCTACTGATGGAGCTGAAAAACGGCCAGACAGTAATGGCTTCAGGACTCTGGAAGATCCAGCTTGTTCCGAGCTGAGATATAGGTTGTCCGAGTATTCTCTAGGAGATCCAAATTCTCTTCAGCAGACAGCAAAGCATGGGAGAAGCAAGGAACGGGGACTGCTCTAAGTGAGACTTGTGCGTAAAGGGAGGACAGTTCAAATACGCGCCAGCGCTATTTCACTTATCTGCCATTGCGTGTCAACAATTCTGATGTGATGGCCATTTGTAACTTCAGACGCACAGTATAGTTTGCTCTCACGTAGGTTAATTCGTGACTTACTTACCCGGCCTGCAGACTTACAAAGACTCAGACCCTAAAATGTTGTCGCAGGCAGTGGCCTTCGCTCATGTGAAGAAACGTAACGAACAACACCAATACCTTCTCGTACCTTGATCTTGAAGAGCATCCTACCATAGATATAGAACCCACGAGACACATTTCGCGCGTTTGCATATGAGGACATGCCACCAATGGCCCCGGCTTTGCGATACACCAGATTATGTCACCTATCTCACGAAAAGCAGACGAATAGCGTCCCGCACGGCCACAGAACGCCCACTGATTACGGCCACAAGTAGTCGAGCAGCGTCTCCCATCCACATAGAACACTCGCCCACTGTCACCGGGTGCAATGGCGCAGCGTCCCCGACTGATACTCAACACTCGCCCATCGCCTTCGCAAGCGCTGACGCAGCCTCTTTTATCAACGCACGTCACTCAGCAAGGACCGCTCCAAACGACCAAGCAGCTTCTCATGCTGATGCAGAGCAGTCACCCACGGCCATTGGAAACGTTCACGTAGCCTCCATCAAGACATGTCCAGTCACTCCACCGCCCTCTGCTCTTACGGTACCGGCCCACGATCCGCTCATCCACAGGGCCAATGTTCAACGTGAACCTAATGATGAGGATTCGGCCAGCTAGAATTCCCAAAGCCAGCGAGCATCGTCTGAGAATGTTGGGATCTTACTTTTATCTGAAGGTCGGCGACGGACCATCATCGAGGCACAATGTATGATATCTATCTACCAAGTTAGCGTGCACGAAAAGACCCTTCAATTTCAAAAGCAGCGTCAGCGCCCCCATGTTTGCTCGTTCAGCTGTTCTCGTTTTGACACACCACCTTTGAACATTTGTTGAATCCGAGGACCGCTCGGAGTCACACATTGACAAACCTCGTAGTCAACCATGCAGACAAGACTTCAGCTTGGACTTCTGGCGCTTGCGAAGCTGGCTACCCAATAGGTACGACCATAAATTATGTGACGCTATGCATGGTACCTTATTTCCTCCCTACTTTATCTTACAGATATTTCTTCGGTCCATTCGCCCTACGTCGCTTGTATATTACATACGACGCCGCTAGCAGTAGCTGAACGCCGACAAATACGAATATGAGAAGGCCCATTCTGGGTCCCTTGGTGGTTATGACTAGATCACCACGTCAGCAATGTGGTTCTTCCTTGGGAATGGATTCTCGTACTGTCACCCATGTGTTTGGGCAGACTTTCAGCCAGACTACTGTGGGAGTCTCTGAGAACGCTTTGCAGGCTGGAGAATTGTCCTTGATAGTCTCGCACGGTTTTTTCGATACCTTGTAGTCTCTGGTCCACGGAATTCAGTCGGTCTGCTGACATGACATTTCGAGACAGCTCTTGATGCCTGCTTTCTGATTTGTCTGCAAGGCCCTTCACCTCGCGGAAGAGGTTATCAAGCTGGTGAGCCATGATTTGTAGGCGGTTGTGGAGGTCTTCGAATTGAGCGGTGTGATCGACAATTGCAGAAGCTGGGCTGTCTTGAGGCGAACCTGCGTTGTTGTTCGGCTGTTCGGCAGGCGGAGGTTGTGCTCTTTCCGGCTCTTCTCGAGCGATGGACTGGGCGGTAAAGGCTCTGAGCTTGTTGGCTTCGAAGGAATCGGCAGTCTCAGCAGAGGCAGCCGTAATACCAAAATGGTAGCCCGAGGGCATTTGGATCTGTCGTTTCGTGTTAGTGCTTTGCCTAATATAAGAACAGTCTGGGAGCCAACTTTGTCGCTCCTAAAGCACAACCTGTCATCAACGGTGACCTCGAATTCACCAGCTTCTTGTCTGATTCGTAACTTTGACGGGCGGCCCAGGTTTCGGTAAGAATAGTCACAATGGCCAAATGCCAGTGAGTCTACAGAATGATAATTTTTGTAGTCGAGAGTGCCATCATTCATAAATCCTCGGATGCCTCCTCCCTGTCGAGGTCAGCACTGCCTTCACATTGGGGAACCCGATGTCCTACACACTTTGCCACCGTAAGGGTCGACGACTAATACAAGCCCATCAAAGTATCCGACAGTGTATATACTCGACGTTGCAAGGCTGGAAGGTCCGTCTTTGGCGTACCATAGGTGAAGATTGCCGCTCCCTCTTTCTGGACCAGTCGCTCGGAATTCGAACTCCGCGGTCCATTCTGATTGTGAAACGCTGGCCCCACTATCAGGTCTATGCAACTTACCTTCGGATATTGTACACATACCTGGCCTCTGCCCACAGACCTCCTCTCTGGTTCCCTGGGTATGGAGGTGTCAAGATGACTTTATCTGACATCTTTTTGCGTCAGCCCAAAGCTGACCTCGAGGTACGATGTATTCTATGAACATACCAATTGAGGCACCTGACCTCCATCTCCAGATATATGCCAGCCTGGGATACCGTAATTGTTCGGGGATATTCTTCAGAGGCGTGAGCACGTCCTCGCTGCACCGATAACGCTGGGAATACTGACTTATCTTTATGACCGAAGCTCGAGCTTTCAATCAAGTATTGCGCCGTTGCCGATGCAAGTAACAGGAAACAAGAAAGGAAAACATGCATGATGCCTCAGGAGCGATGTAAATGGTGCCCCTCGTGCCACCAGAGAGGCGCTGATCAATGTCTTGTGAATATCTGATTGCGACACACGCAGTCCAAACGCGTCTTTTGGAAAAGACTGTATGTGTTCAACTTGTGGACTTGTGATTGCCGCGATGATCGCTTTATCGTGCAGACTTCCTCGCGGCAAGAACGCTTTTGATGAGGCTGGTAGCTGTCAAGCCCACGACGATGACAATGATGGAAATGCGAATTTCCCTGGCGAGTGAAACAGTAGAGGCAGATGTATCAAGGGAGTGCCTTATATTCAAATTGCTGAAGGCGACAGCGTGCCTGATCCCAACGTCTGATAGATCCATCTCCGGAATATCCACCTGTTCAATTCAAGTCACTGCTCCAAGATCTTGCCGTAGATTTGCCGAGGCCGCTAAAACTAGGATAAATATTATGGTTAAAATGGACCTCGCTCCGTCGCGTGGAGCTCCAAACATTCGTGCTGTTCTCGACAATGCGCCTATGGCTGACTTATACCCTTCGATAGCACAGACTGCTGTCGTTGCGATAGCTCTGAAGGTCCTGCTGTTCCCCGCTTAGTAAGTTGGGCGCTTTACATCTGAAGAAAAGGGTTTCGAGGCTTATGTGGGTGCAGCAAGTCCACCGATTTCGAGGTCCACCGCAACTGGCTTGCCATTACACACTCACTTCCCGTTAAGAGCTGGTACTTTGAGGTAATGCCTTTTACTAAGCTTCAATGTTGGATCACTAATAACATTACCAGAAAACGTCAGAATGGACGCTCGACTATCCGCCTTTTTTTGCCTACTTTGAATGGCTACTGTCCCAAGCTGCATCCTATGTCGATTCCGCGATGTTAGAGGTGAACAACCTAGGATACGATAGCTGGCAGACTATATATTTTCAGCGTATTACGGTCATTGCAGCGGACTTGATGCTAGCGTTGGCATTGTATAGGTAAGATGCAGTGGCCCAGCTGTCGCCATATACACAACTACAATGCTCATCTGCCCTGGTAGCTATGTCAAGACTTCTCCAACAGCAACTCAGAAAAGCTCTCAAGCCGTGGCTATATCGATACTATTGTCACCAGCGCTCCTGATCGTTGATCATATCCACTTCCAGTACAATGGCCTCCTCTATGGCATCCTTATACTATCACTGGCTCTTGCCCGAAAACAATCGACGATGCTCTTTAGTGGCATTCTCTTTGCGGTGCTGCTATGCTTGAAGCACATCTACCTCTACCTAGCCCCTGCATATTTCGTCTATTTGTTTCGGGCCTACTGTCTCAGTCAAAGATCAATCTTTCGAATTCGCTTTGGTAATTGTGTGAAACTTGGCCTTGGGCTTCTTATAGTATTTGGAACAGCCTTTGGGCCCTTTTGGTATTGGAACCAAGCCGACCAAGTCCTCGCTCGACTCTTCCCATTCTCTCGAGGCTTGTGTCATGCTTACTGGGCTCCGAATGTGTGGTCGATGTACTCATTCACTGACAGGGTTCTTATCCTCGGTGAGTAATCCCCCAAAATTTCCCTCAATGTTGACTAATAAATATAGTGGCTCCCAAGCTGCGATTGCCTGTTGATCACGCCGCGTTGAACAGCGTCACCCGGGGCCTTAGTGGAGATTCTTCCTTCGCTGTCCTTCCCAATGTGTCGCCGAAAACGACCTTCGAGTTGACACTATTTTTTCAAATTGTACGTTTCTCAACCACATCTCTCGCATCGATCTCTAATCGCAACTAGCTATGCCTAATCAAACTTTTCTTCCAGCCAACGTGGGAAACATTTGTTGGGGCGGTCACTCTATGTGGCTATGCTTCCTTTCTCTTTGGATGGCATGTCCATGAGAAGGCTATTTTGCTTGTGATCATCCCATTCAGCTTGCTAGCCCTGAAAGACCGACGGTACCTGGGTGCTTTTCGACCACTGGCCGTAGCTGGACACGTATCATTATTTCCTCTTCTTTTCACAGCAGCGGAGTTCCCAGTGAAGACCGTATATACCATATTCTGGTTGATACTATTTCTACTAGTATTCGACAAGCTCGCACCAGTGTCACCTAGACCGCGTGTCTTCCTGCTCGACAGATTCTCTCTACTTTACATCACGGTTTCCATCCCCCTCATCATCTATTGCTCGCTCGTACATGAGCTTATTCTCGGGAAGAAATACGAGTTCATCCCACTGATGTTCACAAGCTCGTACTCAGCGGTTGGCGTGGTTGGCAGCTGGATAGGGTTTTCAGTCGTGTACTTTACTTCATAGCATTGATGATACCCCAATTAGCTCAGCATGCTTCCTGAAATAGACTACCCCAAATGACTGCCAGTAAATATCTACCATGTGCGCCGCTTGAGCTGGAAAATACTATCGTTGAAAGTGTCCGACGAGCGAGTTGGCGCATTCCTTGCTGAGGTAGAGCATCGATGAGACAATACCAAGGCCTACTAATCCCAATGATGGCAACTACGCCATTGCTCGAGGTGTAGCCATCTAGTTGGCGAACCCTCCTAGCAAGAGCGGATGCGGGGGATACAATGCCCCTAACCAGTGGCCCAAACCAAGCGATAGTTCCACTCTTATGACAATGATTCTGCCCCCTGCAATGTATACAGACGTCTAAAGCGCGGAGTCGCCCAGAGTTTACGATTCTAGCGAGTCTATATACGAGTAGGTGGTGTTGCATCGTGGCTGCGAAAGACTTGAGACAAAATCATTAGGAGGTGGCCGAAATCGAGGTGAACGCTAACGGGTTTAAGGTTACCGCAATAGACCTCCAATTATCACTACTCTGGGGTAGTTATTCGCCCTCATGTCTGACTTTTCCGCGAGACGACACCTCCTCCTTGCATCCTCCACCAATTCGTCAACCACCAACGACCCTCATCCAATTTCATCCAATAATAACCTGAAAACACGTCTATTGGTATCAGGACGCGTGCATATCGCTTCGGTACCTCCATTACCGGCGCAGCACAGGTGGTTTCTCCAATCCTTTGTGCCTTTCAATCTCCGGTCGGTGCAACTGGATGGCGTGTTCGATCCGTTCAGCCACATCTCAAATTCCTTGAACCCTTCATTTATTGTCTTGCGCCAGCCAAAAACACGTATCAGGGCTTTGTGGCCCCTTTTAGATTCTTATATTGGGGTATTGCACCCGCAAAAACCACCCTGACAGGGTCAACCCCCCTTGAAGTCTATTGAACGCTATGGTAACAATACTGTATACTCTACTACCTATACCCCAGGGGCTAAATCAGGTTAGGTCCTCTACAAACGAAAGCCTGTGCAATATGTCCCCCGGCCAACTTTCCTTTCCGAAGACTCAGAGGCAGGTCTCAAAACGAGTCATCCAACCTAATAAGGCTGACATCGCGCTCAAGGTGTGGTTCATCGAAGATACAGATGAAATATTTACGAATTATGAGGAGTATCTCCGTCGGTAAGCTTATGCTGTAGTATTTTTGTCAACGACCATGACTAATAGCTCGGCTCCCTAGGATCGACTATTACAAGCAGGTCTGCCCATCCTGCTTGTTTTGTTCTTATCTTTGTATTATTAACATGTGCCCAAGAAACGATTTGTTTGCGAAATCACGGGGCACTCAGGGCTGAGCTTCAAAGAGGCATTGAGAAGCGAAGTGGGTTTTGTTTTCAGATATGGATCTTTGATGACTTGCATCTTCTCTTTCTTAAGCTAAAACTCGGTAGCTGGATGCTTCGGATGAAGTCGACGAAGATTTTCCTGATTCCCTGCGGGAGCCTATCTTGAGGAGGGTGCAATTTTCTCAGATATCAAGAATCGACAATTTAGGTAAGTGTCCAAGACGTAGGCTCGTACATGCATATCTAACGCAATATGTCAGTCGACCGTGTCTATGAGGTATCAACTAGCCTCTCACGTATCACACATTGGACGTAGCTCACAAAGCACTGCAGGAATTCCAGCGTGACTTCTACCCTGGTGAACGTGTAATCCTTCACCTCGGAGAAGATCGTCTGACTGGATACATCCGAGAAAAGACCAAATTTCCAGAATTACGCGCCCAGGACGGCACTCAGGAGCGTAAAGCATTTGCTCGATACTTCTGCTACCTCGACGACCGACAGGGTGAGGAAGCACTCGTCGATGAGGAGCACATTCAGCGTGAACGAAAAACATTCACCAAACAGAGACTAAGATCGTTTTTGAAGAACAGCGTCAACCGCGAGGCATGGGCGGGAGCTCCCTGGCTCGTCAAACCCAGGCTTGCGGAGGACTATCGTATCAACACTCTCATTCCTGAGTGTCTTACGCAGCAATACCAGTCAAAGCAGAGGAAGAGTAGTAATGCTTTTAGTAAGAAAGGTGAGTATGAAGGCCCAATACTCAACTTTTACGGTCCCCAACACGGCCTTCCCATTCTTAAACCCAAGGGAAGTAAGGCCAAGAACAGCCAGGACGAACTGCTTATGCAACACGAACGATGGGCCGAGTATCAACGTGCTTCAGCCAGTAACCCCGACTTCGGACAAATTGGGCCTCACGGCCAACCAATGCCCTTTAATGGATTCTACTCGGGGCCTCCTCCGCCTGGATATCAGATCGTCAATGGCTACAAACCAATTGCTGCCAAAGGCCAGCCAAAGCCTGCGCCACCACCACCACCAAAATACCCTATTGAAGATCTCGAAATTCCACCCGTCCGTGATGGCACTCATCGTCCTCCTTTGAAGTTCCTCTCCCAGGACACCCCAAGTATCGACCGTGTTTCAGAAGGCGCTGGAAGTGGTATCGATATGAGGTCAGTTGGACTTCTCCTAGAGACCTGGAATACTCTCAACGTCTACTGCGAGGTATTCCAACTTGACTCTTTCACGTTCGATGACTACGTCGAGGCTTTGCGCTTTACCTCGGCGGACGTTCAATGCGAGCTGCTTGTTGAGATACATTGTGCTGTACTCAAGAAGCTAGTGAATGATATAAATGATAAGAACGGCATGATCCAGGTCACCTTGCCTAACCAAATCGAGAGCGAAGAAGACTCGGTCCAGGATAGCAGCGCTCAGGCCACACCAACGCCTGAGCCAGAAACTAAACCCCCAGCACGCTCGACGCGAAGCAGCCTTGTAAAGTCGGAAGCACAGGAGCTTAAGAATGCGACGAATGGTGATCAAGCCTCATCGGCAGACATGAAGATCCACCGAGCTGCCGAGATGGATCGTTCAATCAAAGGGTACGATTGGAAAATGAAACTTAGGAAGCGTGATTTTGCAGACCGAAAATGGGTAGTGATCATCGTTGGTCTCCTCAACCAGCTATCTGGTGATCCTCGATTGACACAAGTCTGCAATGATGTTCTGAAGCATCTCGCTCCCATCAACGAAGACCCGACCCCAGAAACCGCCGCTCTCCAATATCAAAGCCTTGATATCAATCGTCGAATCAAGATCTTACAAATTATTTGCATGAAGTCTGTAGAGACTCCAGCAGTACGGCGGTATATGGAAGACTGCAGTTTACAGATGACAGAGCACCGGAAGGAGAAGAATGAAGTTCAGAGGCATCGCAAAGCAGCGTGAGTGAGACTGAATTGCCACAGAACATCTTTTCAGCTAACAATGCGTAGGGTGGAAGAATTACGGTTACTGCACGACGAGCGTAAGGCTCTGCAGCCGGAGAGCACCAATGTATCGCCGCCAGCGGAATTAGAGGAGCTGGCGGACCTTAAGATGGAGGTTGATGAGGAAGAGGCTGGAGACGACGATGAGGTCATGGACTCGGAGGACGAGGAGCCTCACCAAGGACGCTCTCTTCGTCGAGCTAATGACAGAGCACAAGCCCGGAAGAGGAAGAAGGAGGAAGAGAAAGAGAGGAAAGAAAAAGCGCTGGCTGAGAAAGCTAAGAAACCGTCAAAGCAAGAGAAGCAATATGACAAGGTACTCAAGAAGATCGAGGAGGTCAAAGAGAAGATCAAGGAGTACGAAGAAGAAGTGCAAATCCTCCAGAACGACCTTCGCGAAGCTGATTGCCCACGGACTCGGGTATTAGGTATGGATCGCTTTTGGAACCGCTACTACTGGCTGGAGCGGAACGCTATGCCATACGCTGGCCTGCCAGACAGCTCGACTGCCAATGCTGGATATGCCAATGGATGCATCTGGGTGCAGGGACCAGACGACCTGGAGCGCCAAGGGTTCATTGAGCTATCGGAAGCTGAAAACGGTCAATATCGGCGCGCTTTCCAGATGACTGTTCCAGAACGAAAGATGTTCGAGGAAGGCGATACGCACGTTTTCACAGCGCGACAATGGGGCTACTATGACGATCCAGATCATCTAGATATGCTTATTGGATGGCTTGACGTCCGTGGATCACGTGAAGCCAAACTTAGGAAAGTCTTATCTGCAGACAGAGAGAAAATCAGCATCCACATGAAAAAGCGCCAAGAGTATCTGCATGGCGACGACAAGAAATCCGAGACAAGTGAACCTGCAACAAGAGTGTCAACGCGAACCAAGACGTACGTCGAACCATCAGGACATGGCTTCCTCCAATGGAAGAACAATACCGCCATCAATGAGATTGGACACCTTCATTGTGAACCAAAGCCTGCTACAAATAAGAAGAAGAGGGGTGTCGCTGAGGTTAAGAAACCACTTATTGAAGAAGAACCACGGCAGACTCGTGCCACCAATCGTCAAGGTAAAGTGCCCACCAGGCAAGGATCTCGCTACAATTTTTGATCACCATCGACGAGTTGTGCGCAACTCTGGATACTGGGGACTCAAAGTGCGCTGGATTTCAGAACCAACCAACAAACTGCTCGCACTATGCGGCTTTAATCCGGAGATCATGTGTACGTGAATCGCTACTGGCAGCATGTCAGACGCCCGATTTTGGCTATTGGGTAGAAGACTTCTTGCATATGCGGACTTGGTTGGGAGTCTTTTACAGCATCCTTCAGCATCTACAAAGCTTCTAGCGTTACATAGAGGTAGAAATAGGGCCCCCTGGGGCTGGGAGCATGTCGCACAGTCCAGACTTCACTTGCAAGCATGCGCAGCATCAAAGTTGAGAATAGCGACAATCATGTATGCATCTAATCAACGTGATCATTGTGGATAATCTCATGCGCACGATGAACACCTTGGACTGCTATCAAATAGAAGGGTTCACCCCTTCTCATCCGCACCGACCTTAAAAGTACTTTCCGTCCCGCAGGCTTCGCTGGAGTCCTTCGTCTTCCTACTCTGGAATGCGGCTCTCACATCTGGGCAAAGTCTGATAGGACAAATACTGAATATTTCTGACAGCGGTATTTCGACATACCTCAGTTCTGTATCTGTGGAGATAACAACGTGGACTTAATTTAGAACTAGAGCCGTATCGGCTAAAGCTCGGGGCATGCGACGACGACCACCGTCATCCGAAGTCCATACGGCCGTCCTTCACCCAGATCGACGAACGAGCCCGAGAGTTGCAATGAACAACTTGAGAACCCGGAGAGCGAGTCTATAGCTATAGATGGCGTCGACCGAAGTAAGTCGGAGAGGTAAGGGCAGACGTTACGCCCAGGTATAGGTATATCATCTGCTCATAATCCCTAGCTTCCGTTGCCTCAAGTTCAGAAATGAGCCTGCAGGAACCTAGTGATAGCAAGAAGCCGCTGCCCAAGAAAGACAAGATTACTGGAGGAGTCAATCTTAAGAAGTCCATTGCAAAGAAGAGCAAACCTAAGGACACTGACAGCAACGGTGAGCTGGGGCTTCTTCATACCACCATTATGTCTGTAATTTTTAAACCTTTTCAGGTATCAAGACAGCTGCACCGACTCGAAGTCCCTCTCCAGACTCTCCAGCTGTCAACGGTGATGGTTCCAAAGTGGAAGAAATTTCGGAAGGTGTCGTGACGTGTAAGCACTGCAAGAGGCCTATATCTAAGTCTGTCGCTGCCTCTCACGCCCCACTGTGCCTTGAGAAGAAGCGAGAGCGCGCTCGTAAAAAGAAGGAGGCCAAGGAAGCAAAGGCGAGAGATGCAAAAGCCAGAGAAGCAGCCGAGGAGAGAGAGAAAGAGAGGGTTGGCGATGCTGTAGATGATCTAATAGCAGCCGCAGAGGGTGCCGATGGAGTCGACGGGCAGAGTTCCACGAAGAAGCCCCCGAAGAAAAGCGCTTCGAAGAACGCACCGGATGCTCCAAAGAAAAGCAAGAAGCGCAAAGCCGACGAAGCTGCAGGTGCTGACAAAGAGCCCAAGAAGAAGAAGCTAAAAAAGGACGAACCTCCCAAACCTAAGCTTGCCAAACCCAAAGGTCCAGTAAATGTTGAAACCCAATGTGGTGTTCTCCTTCCCAACGGGGGTTTCTGCGCCCGCTCCTTGACATGCAAATCGCACTCTATGGGCAGTAAGCGCGCTGTTCCTGGCCGCTCGCTGCCTTATGACCAATTATTGGCTATGTACCAAAAGCGCAACCAAGCCAAAATGCAAAAAGCAGCCCTCTCCGCCGCCGCGCCTCTGCTCGACGACGAACCACCTACCGGCCCAATCGATAGTGATGAAGAGAAGGACGCTGTCATGGCTGCTATTTCACGCTCAAGACCTACCCCGTTGGAGCAACACGTTTTCGTTCCAACAACAAGAAAGTACAAACACATTCGCATGAAAGAGATGCTGGGAAATGCTTTGGGTGTCAAAGGGGAGTTGTTTGGTGGTGCGAGGGGGGCAGAGCCGGTGTTGGCGGATGGAGGGATCGTGCCGCAGAGGCCTCTGGCGGAAATGGTAAACGCGGAGGGACCGAGCAGGAAACCGAGTCTGGTGCTTCATGCAGGTGGTCAGGCGAGGGCCAGTGGGGCGCCTGCGAGGAAAGCAAGTGTGGCCAGCATCGGAGGGTCGTAACGCGGAATGGATGATCGAACGCCTTTCTAACACTAGGGTCAACACTCACTGGGGGCGTCTATCATGCAGCGGCTTTTTGGAGCGGGAGTGGTCTGGCATTACGACGGCATTGGGTTAGGCTGGACTGGTGGCATTTGGGTCTCATGGGGCGCAAGGGGACGTTTGGAGAAGAAGATACCCAGGTTGCTTTGGTTGCTCTGGCTTATCTACGGATGTATTGTACAAACAGACGATATGAACTAATTTTTGGAAAAATCAGGCTCCACTTTTCTGAATTTGTCCAGCAAGAAGCGTGTCTATGGGGTGTCGCATGCTCGTCTAATGGTAGTATCTCATCTATCAAAATTGCATGCTGGGAGGCTCAGAATTAGATGCGTGGCTGCAAGTGACGAGTGGGAGAGGATGATTAGTTCTCGGATAAGGCCCATTTCCTGGCGTGTCGGTCATGGCGTGCATCGGTTGGTGAAGCGAGGATAAAGACAGCATTCTCGCACCGTATGTCGCCCACACATCCAAGCTAGGAAGCGTTCTAGACCCAGCCCATAGCCACCGTGTGGTGAAGTTCCATATTTGCGCTGATCGGTATACCTGTGAAAGGTGTCAGCAGCTACGGGGTACAGGAAGATGAGATTGCTCACCAGTAGTAGGGTTTCGGATCGATGCCCTCTCTCTCATATGCAGCCATTAATTCGTCATAGTCATCCATTCTCATGCTACCACCCACAATCTCCCCAACACCAGGCATCAAGCAATCGACGCTCTCCGTCACTCGTCGATCTTCGGGGTCCTTTTTCATATAGAACGCCTTGATAGCAACAGGGAAATGCGTTAAAAAGATGGGTTTATTGATGATGTCCGTCATCTTTCGCTCAGCAGCCTCAGCTATGTCGTCGCCAAACTCATGTGGCGCACCGTCCTCATTCTTGATGTCGTGTTTTCGTAGCCACTCGATGGCATCAGCGTATTTCATACGCATGAATGGTCGTGAAGGGACCTGGAAATCAGGATTAAGGTCATATATGAATTTCTTAATTTTGGGATCTGTAAGGGCGATTTCGACTACTTTGCTCATGACAGACTCGAGATGCTCGAGTAGATCATTGAAGTTAATGAAGTCGAGCTCAGCTTCAACGTGTGTGTACTCGGACAGGTGGCGGCGGGTGAGAGATTTCTCTGCGCGGAAGGAAGGAGCAACGCAGAAGACGTTGCCAAGAGACGGTAGACACGTTTCAAGATAGAGTTGCGAGGACTGAGTAAGGTATGCGTTTTCACCATAGTAATTGAATGAGAAGAGGGTGGCGCCACCCTCTACTTGGGTCTGGACCATGCAGGGTGGTGTCACTTCAAGGCATGATGGCGTAATATCTTCTTCGTAAGCATGGCGGAAAGCTCGCAAGAGAGCAGCGCGAACTTTCATGACAGCAGAGGAGTTTTCACCACGCAGAACTAGATGGCGGTTGTCGTAGAGAGTTTGGGGATCCGAATCAGCAGCTACGCGGGTGGTAATTGCTTCTTTGTCGCCTGCAGCTTTGCCAATGATCTCGTAGTAATCGGCGTGGAGCTCGCGTTGATCTGGCGCGTGCTGTCCGGCAGGGACTTCCCACATCTCGCCCCAAACTTCCATAGATGTCTCTTGGGTCAGGGTCAAGGCATCGAAGGTTTTAGTCAAGTCCCCTGTCAGGACGCATTGAAGGAAGCCATAGCCGTCTTGGAGAGTAAGGAAGATCACATCTTTCTGAGACCGGTGTCTATGGACCCGTCCGGTGACTCTTACTCTCGTGCCTCGCCCTTCGCTATAGTCCACATCCTTACCACTGCTATCTTTCCTTAGCTTCACCACAGCTGGATCTTTCTCGTTAAAGCGTATCTTAGTCGCTTTGGGCAGGCTTAGGTCTTCCTTTATCTTGAACTTCAAGGCTTCTTGTAGCGCTTGCTGTCTTTTTTCTTTCTCGCCTTTTTCCCGTACAGCCAAGTCGTCTGTCTTAGCCACTTTTCGCTTGTGTTGGTCGTAGAGGTTGTTGGCTTTCTTCAAAGCCGATTTTGTAGCCGGTTTGTATTCTTTGCGAGCTTCTGGGTCGCCATCTTCGCTGACAGGTCCCGTTTCCGACTTGCGCATCAAATACTGAGGCGCATCCGATTGCTGTGGGGGATGCTGTATGTGTGCGAATAGCAGTGTTTTGTATGGTGATTCCTTAGAACCGTCCGCTGATGGGTCGTCTCTGCCGACGTCCTCATCAATAAACACCTTCAATTTCGATTCTGCCATTGCAGAGGTTCAATTGCGCGAGGTAACAGATATCTAAGAAATTGCAAGGTCGAGTCATATGGGAACGGACCTGGGTGAAACCCGGAATAAATTCCGCAGCGTCCTACATAATCAACACGGAATTATACCCGTTCGTGCCGTTCCCCATGGGCCCCCTTGGCCTCATGGCTCTGTATATATTAGATACAACAACTTTCTGACCCGGCATGCAGCCGCGCCTGCTCCATCCTGATGAATACGAGCTCGTTGGTCGCGATTCTCATGACTCAAATGAGACCTTCGATCTTGACGCAGCCGACTTTCAATCGCAAAGCTTAACGAGCCCATCCTATCTGACCCAACGGCGGTCGTGGATTCCATGGCTGTTCTCTCGATTGAATCCTTTTCGGTCCCGAAGCGTGTCCATCAGCAACCAGCACTGGCGAAAACGGTCGAAAGTAATCAGACGCCCCAGGACCCTAGGCCTCCACAAATTATTCTCTCGATTCTGCTTCTACTCTCTGGTATTCACCATCATAATTGTGGCCCTGATAATCCTCACTGCTATCTTCCGACCTTCCTACAATAAACCTCCATCTCATTACCAATCTCTGAGGCAGCGGATTGAAAGCTCTGAGGACTATGGCCGGGCCAATCCACAGCACCAGAAGATCTTTATTGCCGCCAGCTTATACGACGAGGGAGGGTATCTACTCGGCGGAGCGTGGGGGGAAGCAGTCCTTGAGCTCATAAACATTTTGGGAAACAAGAATGTGTACTTGAGTGTTTATGAGAACACCGCTGGAGAGGCCGCGCAGATTGCTCAGTTCAAATTCGAGACAAGAGTTCAATGTGCACATACCATGGTTCTTGAGGATGCTCCAGCCTTGGATGATCTGATCCAGACCATCCTACCTGACGGTTCCAAGCGGACCAAGCGCATTGCGTATCTGGCAGAAGCGCGCAACAGAGCTCTACAGCCTCTGGAAGAGAAGTTTGATGTGACGTACGACAAACTTTTGTATCTGAACGATGTTGTATTTGACCCCATTGAAGCTGCTCAGCTTCTCTTGTCCACCAATCTAGACGAGCATGGACATACGGCGTACCGTGCTGCTTGCGCAGTCGACTTCATCAATCCCTTCAAATTCTACGATACATATGCTACTCGAGACCTTGAAGGCTATCGCATGGGAGTCCCTTTCTTCCCTTGGTTTTCCAACTCGGGTCAAGGCACTAGCCGCGCAGATGTACTTGCTGGTAAAGACGCTGTAAGGGTCAAGAGTTGCTGGGGCGGAATGGTGGCATTCGATGCCAGACCTTTTCAGGCCACTCCACCCTTACGGTTCCGTGCGAGTGAAGGCACATACTGGGATGCCTCCGAGTGCTGCTTGATCCATGCTGATATCTTAAAGAAAGGCAGATCCGAGGGAGATGGGGACCATATTGGCATTTACATGAACCCGTTTGTCCGTGTGGCATATAGTAGCTCGACCCTAGCTTGGATATCAACGGTTCAGCGTTTCGAGCGTTTGTTCAGTGTACCCCACAATATAATAAATCATCTGGTTGGTCTTCCGTGGCTCAATCCACGCCGGACAGAGGAAGCCGGAACGAAAGTGGAGGAGGATGTCTGGATATCCGATAGCTCGCTCAAAAAAGGCGGCTCGTTCCAAAAGCAAACGAGAGAAGCTCAAGGGGATGGGTATTGTGGCGTAAGAATGTTGCAGGTAATGAAGGAAACAGCTAGGAAAGGGGAGAAGAACTGGGAGGTAATACCAATACCTTCAGGTTGAGTACATTGTTCCCTTGTATCTTGCATAGCGACCTTGGCGTTCAGATACCCACGAGACAATAGGAATTAGAGCACAAGCATATGCTGTGCCTGTCCCAGTGCCCGTATCCGTGCCCGTTTCCTTGCAGCCCTGGCGAAGAAATCAGTGTCAGGTTTTCCGTCCAAAATCATGGCGGTTTCGCGATCGTTGCATTCGCTGCAGGGGCAGATAACAGCTGCTGCCATGTCTACACACAACTGTGGTGGATGATGCACTTTCCAGCAGACTGCATTCCCGTTCTTCTGGGCCGCTGGTGTGGACTGAATGACGGAATCAAGGCTCAATCCCAGGCAATACCAAGGCTACTGGATACTCCAGAATTGAAGGTCCTAAATACGCAAAGTTTGCCCTGGCGTTCCGCATTTATTTAAAGGCTGGAATAGGCTATCTCCCTTTTTCCCACAGTACCAGTACCCTGGCTCGGAGGATGTTGCTGTTCCCTAGAACTAAAATCAGTATATTGCCTGGGATCCGCATACCTTTCGACTCTGGTAGGGCTATAATTGATAATGGACCCTTATCTCCCGGGTGAAGCGAATCTATGAATCAAAAGTTCCATCTTCAACTTTCGATCTTCTATTACTGAGCCTCCACTATTCTTCGATGGATTTCAAACTCGATAGAGGCCCGATAGTTGATCGTCTCTAACGTCCAGTTCCATGTCTTCTTCGCGTGTTTAGCTTGATCGAGGGATTGTCCAGCGTGGCACGTTTTGAAGGGTACGTAGGCCTGGGTGAAAAGCTGGGTGTTGACCAAGCTGAACCATGATCGATCTAGGCCGTAACATTCCCACACTCTGTCTACCATGGCTTCTTCAGGTAGCGACGTAGATAGTGCGGAGAATCTAAGTCGATGGCGTGCAATGATGACCCGCAGCAGCCCGAACGCGACTGAAACGACCACATCTGCCACTTCCTCTGTGCCTAGAGCTGCAAGTACATCGTTGAATGGATCCGGTCCAGGTAAGCTGTCCCTCGTCCTAACGCGGTGATTTTTGCTCATTCATCCTCTCTTAGGACACTCCGAGCCTACTACTTCAGCTGCACCCGGATTTCCGGTCGGATCGATCAACGGTACCGAGATTGGTGGTCAGTCTGTCAATGGACGTAACGGTACGAGTAATTCCTCCACTTTGCTGGCTTCAGAACTTCTGCTCAATGGTTCAAAGCTCCACCTGTATCGAGAGTCCGGGCTGACTCGCTGAATGATGATCGATTCCGTACGGCAGTGCACAATGCAATGCAGACGTCCCTTGGCACTACCTCTACTGCGTCAGCATCACAAACTCCAGCTGTGTCTGGGATTGATACAGGCGAGCTCATCCCTCACCTTAGCAACCCTATGGACATTCCTTCGGTAGTTCTTCGCAGTGAGCATACAACACAGAGCTCCGGATCGACATCTCCTTCGTCGCATCCACATCCAAGTCCTGCCATCAGCGGACTTCGTGCACCGGTCAACTCACCTCAGGTACATGCATCATCCCCTCAATTCGCGCGTGGTAATACCCACGATGAGGACGTTGGTGCAGCGCTCGCCTGGTTTGTTCAGAACCTGAATGGACGTTCCCTCAGCGAATCCATGTGGGCTCCAAAGAATGGAAAGTATGCTCCGTCACCGCTTCGTGGATCTCAGGTACCTTCAAGTAATGTGAGACCTCCTGGTGGGTCTGGATCTTGTGCCCCATCAAAGGATCTGACCCCTGTGAATGTTGTGCAGCCAAATCCAGCTATCAACGACAGTTTCAGCCGGATGACATTCCGAGCTGCTGATTCTGACCGTAGAGTCAGTGACGACATCATTGGTGAGCGAAATGTTCGCCCTTCTACAGCTTCGAGAGCCGTGTCTTCTGGAATTCGTCCAAGTCAGAATACTTTCGCGCCTCTTGGGACTCCTGAAGACAACGACATGTCTCAGCCAGCTTCTTCACCAACCTCAGCGACATTCACTCGAGCAGCCGCACCAAGTATCGTCCAGAATGGTATCATAGTCACTGATTTCGCCGAGAAGAAGGAGAACATCAGCTCATCCACTCCGAAGACTGCCTGGGTCCCACCTCATTTACGTGGCAAGAACAGAACGTCGCAGCCGAGCACAACGTTTCACGTTGGGCTTAGAGATGAAGTCACGGAGTCTCTGGAAGACGGTTTGACTGAGACTTTAGAGGCTTCTAGCGGAAAGCTATTAACGTCTTCACACATGGCTCCAGAGACACAGTCCTTTTCACAGCCAGAGGCTCTCAACAAAAGTCAAAGATCAGCAGCCACAGAAACCCGCCCGTCACTTGCTGAAATTGGTCAACGTCTGCTCATGAGCATTGTAGATCTTGAATCCAACGGCTGTCTCAGTGCTGAAATGATTGTCTCACTCTATGTTGTACACGACACTATTCAGGCTCAATTGGGTAGTACTGCTGAAGAATCGAGGGGCGATTACTGTTTACCTGCTAAGACCTACAAAGATCCCAGCCGTCCAATCCAGAAACATCTGGTGACAACTACATCCGATGCCAAGGCTGATAATCAAGCGACCAAGAAGGCAAAAGTCGAGACGCCTCTGACCATTGATACTGTTATTCCTGACGCAGTAACATCAAGATCTGAGTCAACTACTCCGGCTTCTGGCTACAGCTCCACTGGTCTCGGGTCTGCCAACTTCCGAAAGATACTGGCTGCCACCTCAGCTTCTACAGCCAATAGTCCAATTGCGACCCAAAGAACTCTAAGCCCCGAAAAGCTGGCGTCAGCATTTGCAAGCAAGGCTTCAGCCTCTGCCTCAAGTGCACCAGATCTCGCAAAATATACGTCACTACCCTCAAGCAAGGTTCCAACCATTGCTCTAGCCACCTGCGCGAACTTAGCGGAGACTGCTTCTGGAGAGAAGGCCAAAGTTGTCTCACTTACACCAGCAGCATCTAGCAAGCCCACTTACACCGTTGCTGACCCCAAAGACATGGAAGACCGACAGGATCAGACCTGGTTTTCGTCATGGGGAAAGCGCGAAGAGCGAGATAGGCCTAGTGGGTGGACTTGATTCCCACCATTCAAGTCGATGACTGACTCTACATAGCTGCAAAGGTCCGCACGATCATTATCACAGGACTCCCCTCTCACGCTACACCCAGCTTCGTGGCGTGCCTTGTCTATGGCGGTGCTGTCGAATATATTCAGATGCGTTCCTCAGCAGATGGCGTCCTCACGGCATCGGTTCGCTTCATGGACGCTGATGCCTGCACGCAGTATTACGACGACACTTCCAACGGTATCGTATATAAGAAAGATGTCCAGAACCGTGAATCGGTGGCATTCGTGGAACTTGCCAAGTATGTCAATGTTGTTGGCGGTATGCTGCAGCAATGGATCGACAACGGAGTGACACGTTGTGTGCGCGCTGTGGGCGTTGACGAGGAATGGGGTACTGATGGTCTCAAGAAGATTGCGGAGAGAAAGAATAGAAAGCTTGAAGGGATTTCGGATAGCAAGAATCACGGTGGTGTAAGTATTGATGAGATCTTTCCCAACCTTCCTTTACTAATCAATGCTTTGGCAGGCTCGTTCCGTGATTTTCCGCTTCTGCAAGATCGAGGATGCGGTTCAATTCAAGAGCGCTATTGTACGCGACCAGGAGTGGGAGCACTGCAATGTCCACTTCGCTGTCGACCCCTGCGCCACAGCAACGGGCGTGCATCTGAACGATTAGGTACATGAGCTATACTGCAATCGCAGCTCCAACTTGTTAGGAAGTCGTTACACCATACAAGAATCGAAAGATCATCATCAAAGCTTTGAGATTCTGAGATTGGAGATTTACTCCTGCCCTCGATGTGAAGTCATATTCATGAGTATCCCGTATCTTGGCAGGGCACTCGTGCACAAGTTGCCAGGACATGGGATAGCTGATGACCACATAGACAACAACCACGGACGTTCGTGTTGGTTAGACATACGTACCAGGTAGTACTTGCAATCCCCATAAACCAGCTCTGCAGAAAGTTATCATCCCACCCAATAAATCAGTTGATCATAATCCAGTCTTTCACACCCCGAAATTGTGGCGTCTTTACTTGATTTCCTGCCCTTCATGCTACTTTACTATCTTGTAAACCGAGCTACCAATCTCTGTGCTATGGCCCACGTGTGCATTTCAACAATTAGGCATCTGGACTGAGCATCCATTACGCTATCAAGAGACCCCAAGAGATGTCATACAACTCGAGCAATCAAATCGTCGGTGTCCAATCCTGTAACTGATTCGAATTGTGTAAGGTCCATTTACAATCTTGGGGGAACAGAGCCAGTAGTGAATCAGGTACACATCATTGATCGGCCGACTATCTCAACGACCCATCGAAGTCGTACATCGTGAGGAAGCTGAATAGTAACCGATATGGAGCCATGTGCGCCGCAGCAGGTTGCGGTACCTGGCTGACAATCGTTATACAAAACCATCAACGGAACCGGAATAAGATGTTTTATGCGTCAAGGTGGTTGAAGTCTTCCACGAGCAGTACCGCAAGGTTCTCTGTTGGGAGCTGAAGGCTTCGACCAAGTACATATCTAAGCCTGGCGAGCTATTCCCGAAGATGGGCAGCTTCTCTAGACGCAGGAGCCCACTGTCAATGCTGGCGACCGAGAGAGGTCCTGGCAGTTGCGTCCTATACAGTATGCCAGCTTCTCGGCGCTAGTACCTACGCCAATATGAGGGGAGCCGATAGTATTGGTATGTATGCATGGCAGGCCGGGCGTACGATTTTGCTTCATTCCCGCCTGGTCCTGTTTGGCTCGGCGGAAGCCTTGGTATGAAAGAAGGAAATCTTTGACGCTTGATTTGCCCGCGTATCCTCCAGCATGACCAACGCCGTCGTTTATTCTGGAGGAGGGTGATTTTACGAGGACTGCCATCGTTGCGAGGGGCGTAAGCAGCTGCGACATTCCCGTCATCCAGTCTGTGTGTAATTCGATGCATGCCGAGCGGGTGCAGAATATTGTCCGTAATGTATGATCCCAACCTCGTGCCCATAGTCGCTGGAACGACTTCGGTGACAAGGCCACAATCCCGCTGCGAGTAAAATAATGTCTTTCGGAAGGGTTTGGCGGTTTCATGAAAGGTAATTAGGGGACTATCTCGCCCATTGGCGTCGGAGAGTCCCCATTCTGTTGCCCGGACATGGTTCTGCATTTGGAAGCCCAGTTTGGTGAGATGGTAACTCTCTCAGCGTCGCCTTTTGGCCGATCTCGTCAATACGCAGAGCGAAGACTGGTAGATATTCCTGGACTGGTACTCCGTACACCTCAGTCCAACGTACTCTCTTCGACGAGCAGTGCAACCGCGCTTGATGTGAGAGCCTTGGTGAAGCCATGGCGCGTCGTATCAATGCAAAATCCAGGCAGCAATTCCATGGATGCCACCTTAGGATATGCGCCAGAAAGAGGACATATAATTGGGAGGAGAGGAGAGAGAGGCACGATTGGGAGTACATACAAGCCGACCCACGGAGCCCCAAAGGCGCTAGGCCATGCGCCACCCGCAAAGATTCTCAGCCACACCAGCGTATCATCTTGCTTTGGGCCTGACCAGTGTCCAGGAGTGCTTCACATTGGGCTCTTGCTATGTACATCCAGCCCTTAATAGAAGACTGGGAACATGGGTTGATCAAGAATAACAATTCAGACTTTACGCAGTATACAATGTCTTCTTCATTCCGCTGGCCAACATGCCGGGTCCCTATTTTGCAAGATATCGAGTTTGCCATCCTACTACCACGCCACCAAAGGTGATCGCCCCGTATGGATCTGGCAGCTTGCCCCATTGATATCTTGCAGGGAAACAAAGTCCTCGTGAATCCCAGCACACCTGTCTTTCAGTCCCCACAGGCCTTCCGCGATATTGACGGCATTAGATCGAACGTGCAGAGGGCCAAGAATACGAATTCTGGCAAATGGATGAGATGGACGTCAATACACTCAAGACAAGCGACGTTGCTCTTCACCACAAGAGAAAACGGATTCTGAATGTCGTCTTCGCCGAGAAATACGTACGGGCCGCTGGATTGTTCATCCAGAAGCATGTTGACTCCTGGAACGAGTTACGTTCGAGCGGCGACTGCTCCACACCTAGAAACCTAACGGAATGGAGCGATTACCTTGTATTAAACATCCTGTGCGACTTGTCTTTTCGGCAGGTCCTTGAACATAAAGGAGCCTGGAGAGAACTATTTCAGAGGTATCTCGAAGGCCATTTATTCGTACATGACATTCATCTATTCAGTGAGTTCAAAAAGACTTCTGCGATGGGGGGTCATTCTGATTTCGTGCCGTTTACGAGATCGTCGCTCCTCGGCCTTCTTCTTTGGTTGAAGCCCAGGGGCCTGAACAATCTCTTCGACATCATTACTCCTTCAGATATCAAAGCCTATTTCGCCTGCATCGAGGAGAGTGTTACTGCACGAAGGACAATTGAGGAAGGGTCAAAGTCGCTCTGCAAAGACGGAAAAGGAATGAGGCAGGACATCTTACACTTTCTCTTCTAGGCTAGGGACCCAGACACCGGCAAACAGTTGTATTCCCTGCAAGAGCTGTTCGCCGAGGCGAATATCCTTGTCGTTGCGGGCTCAGATACCACTTTCTTCAATATGTGCGGCTTCTTCTTCTACATCGGCCGAAACCTAAGGTCATATGAGAAGCTGGTAAATGAGATTCGCAGCACCTTTGGTTCACTTGGACGTGAGGGCGGAGCCTGGATCCTCGCTGGGAGAGGGAAGCCCGGAGCTAGGCTGACGCGTATATCTGGATGCGCGACGGACAGATCGTTCAGTTCAAATAGAGAGACACCTGAGCTGTGATTGGATCACCAAGGCCAGGCACTGGGCCCTCAGGAGCTGCGTCCCTGTTCTAGCACTTGAGCACATCAAAGGAGCCGATCCCCTCATTTCAATCGACATGCCGTCCTAACAGCGCTCAGAGTACAATCAGGAGCAAAGTCGACCTTCTACAGAGACGACCACCAATGTCAGCCTCACGCATCCCATAGGATGAATTCCTGGCTCCAAGGTCCCAGATCTGATACCTCGTGCTCTCAAACATGTGGCACGCACAACTCCTACAATAAAAGCCCATCTGTAATCCAACTTCGAGATGTTGAAGGATGAAAGGAGTGTTTATCACAGCCCTCAACATGATCCGCAGTCTCCAAAATCTGATGATCCGAAACATGAGTCGTTAATGCAACAGCGCAATCCTTCAGAATCCTTCCCGTGAGGCTCATGAAACGCCAAAGTCCGCCCGCTTGATTCGTCAATTCCCAGCAGACGCAGCGGTTTCATGTGTAACGCCCACCCCACAGGCCAACATGACCTTTGTAAACTCCATTCCAGGCAGCGCAAAAGTGTTGGTGCACATGAAACAGCTCGTGGTCAGACTTTGCCTCTTTCATGGGTATTGCAAAATTGCAAAGATGGTTCCGTCAGCCCCCAACTGATCTGCGAATTGCTATCGAGCGGCACCGCTTCCTTCGTTGCCGGGCGCTTGCGTTCGTAAATCCTGGGGTCGGATCCTCGCGGGCCCTTCTTTCAACGATTATCACTCCGCTGAAATTTTATAGTCCATTCAATCTCATGTCGTCTTTGGCCGGCTCACTCAACATGAGTTGAAAAGGAACTGTATAGCTTAGATCTCAACGGTTGTTTGGGGCCATATTCACAAAGCCATTTCGCCCTGGGCATCCCCCATGAATTAGCTTGAAACATGCTTGCAAAGATCAACATGCAAGACCAGACGCCGTCTGGAAATAGGCTCGGCGATTCGCTGGCCAACTGTTATAGAGCTGTTAAAGGCGGCGATGATTGAGCAATACACAGGGTAGGCGCGCTTCAAATTGTGATATGATGGGATCGCGAATACGTATTGCAATTTTCGAGGCGAAGGATTCGAGATTGAAACAGGGTAGAGGTAGCTTCGAGGATCCTTCGCATTACAAATACGATTAGGGAATAACGAAATGGTAGAACATAGTAGCTGAGGGCGAAGGGCCGCGTGCTGGGTGGACCAATAAGACTTGATCTGCTACCATGCCTTAGCTTGGACACGGGCGAACCAGAGTACTGGGTCCAAGGAAGTCAGGTGAGGAGCAACTTCGTTATGTGACTTGTTTTGTCAAGCGAACACTGGAAAGCACACTGTTCTTCGAGTATTGTCGACCATCCTCCACCGAAGCCTGAAGAACGCGTGGGCCAATCCCCGTTGCAATGGTGAATTGTAGTAGAAGTATTAGGCTTAGACTAACGACGAAAGGGAGGAGCCAGTCAAACCTTTTAAGTAGTATGGGCGCGAAGACAAGGCTGAGAGATTTTGGCGCGCGGGCTTGGGGGTTCGATCTGCACCGCGTGAAGGTGCAACCTTGCAACCCTGGTTGAGTGGCATGAGGAACATGGTCAGATGCTTCCTAGGTGCAGACGTTGGTGCAAGAGTGTGCCAGAAGGCTTGGAGGGCTCGAGCAAAATCCCTCATGTTTTGAGACGAAATGTGGGGAGAAAACGGAGCACAGCTGAAGCTCAGCCCCGACATGGAATATACCAGCAATACCGCGGCATGTGCGGCGAGAGCTGTGTCCATTGATGCTCGATGCTGGGCTTGGGAGAGGGTTGGAAGCAGAGTGTGGTCTTCATGCACGTCAATTCTGCAGTCTGCACCTTGCATCAGGGCTGAGGTCCGTTGGGGAGCTGTCGAACTCAATTCTTGAATTCTTCATCATCGTACAGCTGGCCTATCATCGATGCAGCTCGAGCACAATATCGCGCGCTTATCGAGGTAGTGGGCAAACTTACCGCAAGAAGAGCCAATGAGCGACAGCAATCTGGCCAAACGTCAAGGTAGCCTGCAGCCTCAGCGACAGATGGCGCGGATGCCAGATGGGATCCAAAGGCCTGGAGATCGTCGTTTTAGCCTTCACCCAAAGGACTTAGCTGCAGGATTAGCCCCCAGCCTGGTCTCTCTTAGCTCGCACTAACAACCCTTGCTCTAAATCACGTAAAGGTTGCCAGCCAAGGGCTTAAACCGCATTCGGCCCAATATAGAGAATTGAAGTCTGGGGGTTTTGGTGTAGAAAGGACTGAGAAAGAGTGGAAATCAACGCGAAGTTCCACCAGATCACAACAATGAGACTCCAGATTGGTTGGGGCATTTGTGCTGGATTCCGATCCTTGCATGCATACAATCGTCACACTAAGCGTTCCAGCGCCCGTAGAGCTGCAGAGCCAGGAAGGATGGACTCCTATACATACTGGCATGGCCGCTCCAATTCTCAGAACCCCAGGCGCTGTTTCTATCAACGGTCTCCCAATACTTGCGTAATTGAGCAAAGGGTCGGGCGAACGCCCTGATCTCAGTAAAGCATTTGGGGTAACGGGACAAGGCGCAGCCGTCCATCCGGAATGTTAGTAAACTGACTGTCCTCCAATGACTCTTTGATTGCAGGCCGTTGACTTGACGCGGACGCTTAGCCATATATAGAACCCTTTCACTTTTGACATTGACGGATAACGTCTTAAGACCTGGTTTCCTTGACTAGAACAGCGGCAAGTGATCTGGCCCGCACGCCTGGCAGGGATCACGCTTCGATGCAGTTGCCATATCCGTTTACAGTCGGTTAAACTTCGACGAAACATATTCCGTACCAGACTTTGCCGTCGACGCTTTCACAGCCTGAACGTGCAACATCAGGAATCTAGCATCCTACACGCCAAAAGCGCGTTATCCTAAAAGCGGCCTCTGCTTTCTCCCAAGCGCTGAGGTCTTCCCAACATTAGGCAAACGCCGCTCGAACTTCTGTTAAGAAGGGTTTGCTGTCGTCTTGGATTACCTCTTCCGATTATGGTCACCTCGTATCCAGGAAGCCCAACCCATCATCATCAATCATTCAGCATTCGTATACCAGTTGGAGAACCCGGCAACATGTCACACCGTCCAGGACATGGCTCAAACCCGCGTGGCTCCAACTCGGGACAAGGATCCAATGGTCGCAGCCCTAACGACCATGGTGGCAACACTCCCTATCCATTTACGACCCTCAGTCCAGCTCGAATCGACTTGCTGTCGAGGCGTCACAGCATGAGCGTCCAAGACATGTTGAACCCTTCGGACGAAGAGCCACGACGTGCCTCTCAATCTCGGCCTTCACCCGCATCTAGCGACAACGAGAACATCCAGAGGCAAGCCCAAAGCTCTTATCATGTCAGCCAGGCGCCCAGGTCCGCACGAGGTCACTCAGTCCGAGCAACAACTGAACGTCATACTCAACGAGCTCGTCGTCATCAGAGTCGTCGATCAACTCCATCCTCTTCTTCTTCGTCTGAAGCCGGTGAGAGAGAGAGGCGTGGCATTCGCGAGCAATACACACTCGAACAAACTCACTTCATCTGGTAATTCTCTCCTCAAGATGAATTGAGAAATTCGTTGTCCAAGGGTTGACTCCCCACACACCCTTTGTCTTATCTCACAGCGAACTTTCAACCCTTGAGGAGCAGAGTGCTGACATTGGTACATCTTAGGTATCTGCGCATTGATCGTGGTTATCTTTGGCCCGACCTGAAGGACGCGTTCAATGCCCGGTTCTCACAGAATCGCGCTGTCAGTGGCCTTCAGTGCAGATACTATCGCCTGATTGAGCAGAACCACATGCCGCAAGTGAGGAACATGACAAGGACTGCCGACACTGTTCAAAGATATGGCATGAGGGCGGCTCTTGCCCAAGCTGGCACCCGTAAGCAGTAGTCCTTCACTAGCCCAGACTAGGCCTCACCTTGCATCGTGTGCCTGAGGAGCACCGCAACTCTAAACTTGTCTTTTGACTCGGGATGATATCTTAAAAGGAGAAGCTGACTCTGAATTGTTGCAGGCGTCGATTATCCATGGCTGGATGGCGAGTATGCAGCTAATGCCTTTGGGCAGGTACTGCAAGAGTAAGATTGCGCTTAGATCTTCGTTTAAGAGCTTGACTGACAATCTCTAGAAAAAAACCTGCGAGAACGTCACGCCGATGAAGATGCAATGAGGGCAATGCTTTCTCGATGGACCGGCGTATGCTCAGAAGACGCTCATTTGTTTCCTTCATACTGATTATATCGACTTCTTGGTCTAGCATTTGGAGCGTTGTCTCGTTTGGGGGAGGTCTGCGTTCGTTCATGTTTTGAAACAACTCGGATTCCGATTCGGTTCCTCGCCGTATGCAAAGAATTCATCATTGTCGACGATTGCCCATCAGAGTACAGGCCGGCAATAGGTGACAATGTATTACCCCCAATCCAAAGTCTACGCTTATGATCAACCTCGATGTGAATGTCCATCGATCCCCCTAACCTCGATGTGCACTCAAGCAAGGCCCCTGGGGCGTTTCGCATCGGTCTCTTCATCCGACCAGTTGGGCTCCTCTTCATCGAATTCTTCATCATCTGAAGCGCCATGTCGATAATCGTAAGCACCCCTACCAAACTCATCGTCGGAGTTGACTTCATCTTCGGGATAGTCGTTACCATAGAAATCCTCCGCTATTTGCCCGCGTCAATGGAGCTTATCTTGCATCTGGCAGGGCGCACATACCGTTCTCATCTTCTTCCTCACTATTGAAGTCTAGGTCACTGTCAAGGTCTTCACCAAGAGTCTCCCATAATTCTTCAACCTCGCCCCCCTCAATTACCAATATTCCCATTGTGTGAGGATCTATGTCTTGCAAAGGAACGGTCAGAGGCTTGGCAGAATCTGACATTCCTTCCGGGTGTACGTGCGACCGTACATATGTATCAAAAACGTAATCATTGTCGTCGTCAAGAGCAACGACGTCGGTCATAACGTCGATGTTGTCATTTGGGTGAGCACCACGCTGTACTACTGGCCGATGGGGCTTGGGCGGCTTAGGCTTGGTCCTCAAATGCGAAAGGCTAGCAGGTTGGTTCGATCTCTCCTCGGCAGCTCTTGTTTCCTGAAACGCAATCTGTTGCAGCTGCTCGGCAAGCTCCGGGGACTCGTAATCCCACTGTTGGGAAGGATCGTTGACATCGTGCCCACTCCTGCTCCCTAATTCTGTGGATCTTGCGGGCACACCACGCTTATCCCAATTCTCCGCTCTCCACTTCCGCTCGGCGGGAGTAGCATTCGGGCCTTTCCGAGTAGCTTCAAACCTGACGATATCTCTCTCGTGCCCTTGGCGTAATTCGGCGGCTGATCCATCGTTGAGCACCTGATCTCTGCGCGTTGGCTTTGCTTTTGGGAAATCTCCCTTGTTCTCCACAAACACTGCTAATTCGCGTCTCCGACTCTTTCTATGCCTTTGGGCTAAAGTCTTTGAGACTGTGTACGGTGAAGAGACTGATAGAAAGCTTTTGGCCAAATGAAACTTTCGCGGCTGTATGGCAGGTTCTCTGTCTTTTTGGCCGCGCCTGACAGGATGTGTGGTGGGCTTGGTTACCGTACGGTCTTTGGAAGTGGCCGGTACAGGTGGATTGGTGGGTACCTGGGATGGCTTGGAGACGTCCTCGTAGGACAACGTAGTCCTTATGGTGGGAATTCTGGGGCCCGAAAATCGGATCGGCTGAAGCTCGCCAAATGCTTTCGAGGAGGCTACAGGGTCTGCATATGCTGGTTTATCAATCTCATTACGGGCGAGATTCCAGATAGCGCTGGTCCTGTATTTCTTCGGCTGTATGTCTGTATGAGAGATGAGCTGGGAATGCTGTAGCAGTTCAGTAATTGCGTACAAAGAGCTTCTATTGGATCCTCGTCCCGACGCCTCTTGACGGTGATACGCTCGGGAAGCAGCGCCATGATTCCGAGTCAAATTAGCAGCGATCGATGAAATATTGTCCAGCATTGAGGGTAATTACGTGTTGAATTCAACGTAATTGACTGCTGAAGAGGCGCCGATCTGGAACACATCTAGGATTGATGAGAACCCACATCTTCTTTCAATCAGTAATTCAATGCATGGGCACATTTGACACAGAAGCGAACGGAGACTGGGTCTGGTCGTTTGGTCGTCGAATGACACCCGGGCTCCCAGGTATACGTGCCGGGCTGCCGGGTAGCAGAGGCTCTAAGGGCGGCACGAGGGATCGACCGGGGAGGCGTTTCGGGGCGCTCTTCTCATCCTTTAGAATACGGAGTGGATCCCCTATAATTGTCCGTGCCCGCCTAGGTACACAGCTCGTCCCGCGCTGATACAGCGAGAGACGCAACGGCATATGCTGTCAGACATGGACTGTTGCTAATGTGAATTCCTCTATGGACTCAATCGATGGACTCAACCTTCAAATCCAATCCGACCATTATCACCTGGGTCAGACTGAGGTACGAATGCTTTCCCCGAACTCTCCATCATCAAGAGTTCATTCCCCTGAGAACAGTAGTATCATATTATCTTCGCTCTGACTCGGAACCTTCAAACGAAATCCTGAAACGCAAAATCAAGCATGCCTATTCTTGAGAGTCCCTTCCGATACCTCTCAAATCTCAGACAGCTAAAACGCTGCCACGCAGCCGCAAACCTAATTATGCTGTCCATAAGCCTGCTGATACCACCTCCCGTCACTCAAGTTCGGATTCTCATATGGCAGCCTATCTAACACTGACGACATACCATTCGGCCCGAGCCCACCGTACCCGTAGGCTTGTTCGTGCACATGCTGCCTGTCCGCAAATGCTGGATGATCCCTGATGTCAGGTATTGGGCCTCTGGCAGCACCTAGCTCGGCAAAATACTCCCGTTTATTGCTTCTCTCATCACTCATTCTGCTGGTAGGCTGCTGCTGGCTATTGACTGTGTTCGAGCGATCGCGTTTACTGCTGGTTCCACTCACGCGGGCGCTGTTGGAAGTACGGCCGGCGCCGCTTCTCGAGTGCTGATTTGACTCGCCCTGACCGACAGTGGGGTGAGCGCTCTCGGTGCGACGGTGCGATGCGTGTGAGGTGGCTTCCGAGCGGTGACGCCGATCACTTTCAGGTTCGCTACCACTTTGTTCTGTGGCGCTTTGGTGGCATTTACAAGAGTTCTCCTCGATGTGCTTCTTCAAATCTTGTAATTTGCCATCCATCCCTTTGATGAGTTCGATAGTACGATTTTCTCTCTTCTTGACCTCGTTCACATCCCCTTGTAAGTTGCTGATATGCTTCTTAAGGTCCACAGCTTCGTTCTTGAGTTCTTTGAAGCCTTTGTTGAGTATCTCTTCCAAATTTTCCACTCGTCGAATCGTCTCGTCCATCATCCGGTCATGCCTGTCGATAACCATACGTGACAAGGTTCTAAATGTGCTATCAATATGGTGATGTAAGGTCAAATCTATTTGAGCTAGAGAAGCCGAAATGGATCCGGCACGTTGAAAGTCCTGCTGACTTTGGGGGGGTGATGGCACAGAATTCGTGTTCTGATAATGGGGCCAACGAGGCGGAGGCAGAGCTGACAGAGGAGCAGTCGGAGATGCAAAGGAGTTCCCGCGTGAATTGTCCAACGCCCATGAGTTGGCGGAGCGCATAGGATCCCGGTAAGTGGAAAAGCGATTCGTGTCATAGTGGGAACTGAAATTCGTATTCACATCTGGGCCAAGGTGATGGGGTGCGTAAGGAAGATCATGGCGAGCACTCATGTCCGGAATGGCGGAGTGTCCTCTCGGCATAGGAGTGAAAGGTGGGAGAGTATGACCCTGTACTAGATTAGTTCAGAACAACTATTGGTGAACAGCTAGGAAGACTTACAACCGCAGGGTCGTTTTCCCAAACACCATCGTAATCGCTGGGTGAGTAAATGTTAGGAGGCAGAATATCGCCCGTATGCTGGCTCGGGGCTGTCCCAGGTTGAGATGCCTCTGCGTGTGAGTTTACGTATGCTTGCCCATTGCTGCCATTTGACATCGTTCCATCTTCGATGACACCTCGAAAACTTTCAACCCGATGCATGCCGGACCCTTCTATCAACCCAACCTCACCTTTGTTATTGTGTGTGCCAATTCTAGGAGGAAGAAGAAATCTGTTCGCAGGTAAGCGCTCCCCTCCCATTTCAATCTCGTCTGGTACGCGCTGGCTGTCGGTATTTTGCTGCGGAGCGGCTCTAGAGGATTCTGCAGCTGCAGGACCTGGAAGGCCGTTCTCGCTAAGATACCGATGTGTTGGTACAGGGGTGCTGCGTGTAGGTACAGGTGACGACTGGACTTGTCGTGCAGGAGTGACAGCAGGCCCCTCAGAGCCCTCGTGCGAATTACCGAAGTGATCAGCCGTATGTGCTACCGGTGCAGAGGAAGGAGGCGTATTGCGGCTGTTTCTTGGCACTGGATGTAATTCAAGCACTTGGACTGCTTTCTCTGGAGCAATCTGAATAATAGGAGATGGTTCTCCATCGTTCACTGAGCCTTCCTTAGAAGAATCGCCTTTGCCCTTTGACTGGGAGTATTTCTTGCGAAGCTGACTGACGCTAATTTTTCTACCAGCAAAGAGCGGTTTGGGGGCGACAGGATCCGTCACGGCTCGGTTCTTCTGGCTCTGGCTATTTGATGGCGGATGGAACAACGGGATAGCCGGCTGAATATATGCCTTCGGCTGCAGAAGGTAAGAACCTTGGGAAGCGGAGTCTTCAGACGGCGGTGGAGGTGGCATGGGCTTGTGCTCGTATCTATCCCTATTAGTGGGACGAGTATCACCTGCCTGATGACTAGCGATGCCCCGTTGCTGCTGTTGCTGTGCCCAAGAGTTGAGACCCGGCACCACTGGCTTCTGGAGTATCGCATCTGGCAATTTCACCCTTGGCGTATTTGAGTTAGCCATTGTGGAGCTGATATAGGATATGTGGGACGTTGTATTGCGGAAGGTATCCACTGTGTTAATTGAGAATTCGGAGGAGTCCAGTGAATCTTGTTCTGCAACCATGCAAGCAAACCGGGGTCTGGCATGAAGAAAGTATGAGATGAACCTCAAAGACAATCAGAAAACAAGACTTCTGAGTACTAGGAGAGTATGAGTTTCATCAAGCTGGCTTGCGAAGAGATGAATGCCAAGCTGAGGGGTCTCACCATGTAGCCGTCCTCAGAATGTCGATTGTTGATGTTTACCTTCGACAAGAGGTTTGAACGTTCGCGCCATCACAACACAACAACCGAAATCCAGATAACACAGCCTAGCCTTCTCTAGCGCGACAATGGCCCCCATTGACTAGTATGAAGTCATCATCCTAAATCTGGGGTGCGCTCAGACAATGGAATTGAAAGTGAACAGCAAAAGAATCCCTTTAGCCATCGATTAGCTGACGCTTTGTATTGTACAACACCGACCAAGAGCAAATAATTGAGAATCATAGATACTGCCAGCGATCGTTCCGATTACCCCGATTGATTGCCTTCGGGAGCATCTATATACTAGCAGCTCAGCGTTCTGACCACGGTTGAAGTAACGCAATGAGCGGCCATGGCTTCCCAACAAAAGCGCGCGGTCTGTGAACACATATCGAGTGTTTGGTAGTGGGCCCTCGTTGAGCGTGAAATCATCGACACCGTTCCCTCCCCGTGGCGAATTGCTGCTCTGAACCAAGGTTGGCAGTGCAGCCTGGCCTGGAGAATATATTGCTTTGGGACAACAGCGTCTGCCGAAGTATTGGATTAATCGAGAGATGTCGGGACTTTACCAAGTGGGGGACATTCCATGCTCTTGCCGGCTATTGGGATTGCTTCCAGTGAACGGTGGTCTTCTGAGGAGGCAAGATTGATTCCATCTTTAGAGGAGGCCGATATGCCAAACGTCTCAATCCTCACGATATCGGAGTCATTTCCATTGACCTTCTCCTCTGGAATGCTATGAGCCTTGACAAAGCTTACGTCCTAAAAGACAACGTTTCTCACGCGTATCCTCTGTCTCGTTGCACAAGCACTCGTAATTATCTCCCAGTCTAGCAAAGATACCGATAAGCATAACTGACGGGAGGGATGACAATTTCAGTGAATGGGTCCACGGATATGGATGTTCGTGATTAAACTCGGCTTCATCAAGGTCAGGTCACAAGGGGGACTTGCCCAATCGCCCCCGAGGTAAGAAAGTGGCTTGACCCTCGGGTGATGGTCCATGGCGGATGGCTTCCATCACGTATTGGCAGTTCCACACTTGCTACAGTTGAGTATGACAGAATGCTCGTCGACAATATGTCTTTTGTCGAACACGAGTGTCGGAGCAACAAGAAAGAAACAATCTGAAAGTTGATAGATTGGACATATTGCTTCCCTACCTAAGGATGGCACGATGGCGCTTTTCCCCAATGTACAACATATAGAGCCTTTATCTGTGACCAACTCTCGATGTCTAGGAAAGAGCCAGCCATGGCCCAGGGTGATCGCTCAGGTATTGCCACGTCGAACAGCAACAATCAGGAGAGCTAATGCGAGCGTCAACTAAGGGCAAGGCATCTTCAGTACCTGCTCGCATCCTGAGAATTCTCGATGACTTGCCGCTAATGCCAGATCAGACTAGATCCGGTCTGTTAGCGTGACCAAAAAAACCCCTTAGTATCTTTGTATCAATTTACTGCTATGTTGTACTTTATTCCATACTTTACCTACTCTAGAATGTATTCGGCGTTTACGTCATTGCTACTACTTCGCGTCCAGCGTTTCTCGAATTGCTATATTCTCGTACATGGGTCATGTATGAGCTGAAGGTGACCCATACCACTTATCTGATCCTGACTTCGCCGTCGCCATGTATAAGATGCTCAGTCCTCGCGCCAGTCAGGCACCGAAGGACGCTGACGGCTTCATGAATACACCCAATAACCCTTCTGCACCGAGGCAACATGGGTGACGGCCATTCTTCTGTTAAGACCGTTGACAATGACAAACTTTCCCCCGCCTTCAAGCTCGATTTGAGTCATCTACCTACCGTCTTTGTGCTTCCAGCACACCTTTCAATCAATGAGCAGCATGAAGTAGAAGATGTACTGAGTAGCGCAGGAGCACCTTTGACCTATGATATTAAAGAGGCAAATCTTGTACTCGGCAATATCTCGAGGGCAAGACGCGCACGATCCGAATTGCAGTGGAAAGGCATCCGAGTTGAAGACATTAGTGACGGGAAGAAAACTCAGAATGCTGTGTATTCGTCGAGCTCAGAGAACTCAACAGCGGTAGGAAAACGACGAAAGCTGGAAAACGGGGCAATGGACGGGACCACGAAAGCTTCAGATAGGACTATAGAAGATTCTAGCACGGCTTCTGACACTGACGATGCGGCCGTCCCAGGTACCAATTCAATGTCGCAACTCTCTCTTTCTCGCGTTTCCACTTCGTCAACTGTAGGCTCCCCTGCTAGTGTGAAAGATGAGAAGATCGTTTCTTCGTCCATCAACAAGGAGTCTTTTGCCGGAAAAGTAAAAGTCGTCAAGTTGGAGTGGCTCAATAATTCGCTCAACGCGGCGAAGGTCATACCATTGGAGCTATACACGATCTACGAAGCGAACCTGTTGCCTCCGACTGAGTCTGGCTCACGGACAGCGCCTGCGTTCAAGGCTGTCGAACAAAAGATATGGAGCTCCTCTACCAACAAGGCTCCGGACAGCAAGGTGAAGTTTCTTGCAGGAATTTTTGAGCGTGCGAATGCGGATCCGAAGCCCAAAGCATACAGGCACAGCAAATCTGAGCGGTTCACTGATGGTGCAGGACAGGGCACTATGGGTAAGAGCTTTCTCTCTTCTACTCAACCTAGTGGTCAAAAGAGATCCTACCGGCCCGTCACAAGACCCACTCATCTCCTACAGCAAACCTCATCAGAGCATGACCAAGCAATGAGCAGTTCGCTCCCGCCAATGCCTGACTGGGTACTTCAAAACAAAGTCTACGCCTGCGAGCGAGCTACACCCCTGATTTCGCCCAATAAAGACTTCATCTGCCAGCTCAAGAAAATCAAGATAGCCCGTCTTCTTACCCTGGATGAGATCGGCGTCCGAGCTTATAGCACCAGCATCGCCTCTCTCGCAGCATATCCTCATCCTATCCAAAGCACACGCGAGATCCTTGCCCTTCCCGGCTGTGATAAAAAAATGGCCCATCTCTTTCACGAGTGGCAGTCCACTGGCAATATCCGTGCTGTTGCTGACCTCGAAGCGGATCCAGCCCTGAACGTGCTCCGCGAATTTTATGAAATCTGGGGTGTTGGCGCGAAGACAGCACGGGAATTCTACTACGACAAAGGCTGGCGCGATCTCGATGACATTGTCGAACATGGCTGGAAAAATCTCTCCCGCGTCCAGCAAATTGGTCTCAAATACTATGATGAATTCCTGCTCAGAATCCCCCGCTCGGAAGTCGAGGCCATTACTGCGATTATTACACACCACGCAAAGCTGGTCACAGATGCTAATGTCGAAACAATCATAGTTGGTGGACACCGTCGTGGGAAAGCAGAGAGTGGAGATGTAGACGTAATTCTCTCTCACCGCGATGAAGCCATGACCCACAATCTCATCGACCGTGTAGTCAAATCCCTGGAAAGGGAGGGCTGGATCACACACACCCTTATTCTGAACTTGACAAATACAAAACGCGACCAGGAGCCGCTACCGATCAGCACTGCGACGCAAGCCGGCCACGGCTTCGATACGCTCGATAAGGCGCTCGTCGTGTGGCAAGATGCGAATTGGCCCACCAAAGACGTTGACCTCGCTGCCAATCCGAAGGCTAAGAACCCGAACCCACATCGTAGAGTAGATATCATCATCTCCCCATGGCAGACGGTCGGATGTGCGATCTCGGGATGGACGTCTGGGACGACATTCCAGAGAGATCTGAGACGGTATGCCAAATATATCAAGGGCTGGAAATTCGACTCCAGCGGTGTCCGAGAGAGGGGAACAGGGAGGTGGGTTGATTTGGAGAGATGGACTGACCCTACGACGCGGTGCCAAAGTTGGCAGGAGGCCGAGAGGAGGGTGTTTGAAGGGTTCGGCCTTGTTTATAGGGAGCCTTGGGACAGATGCACCGGATAAGATGAATCATTGAGTATCAATTTTGAAACATGACGTACGTAAGGAGTTCAATTGAACGCGTTCGAGATGCTAATACTCGAAGTCGTCATCGGCAGCTGGCCCTTTCTTCTTCTTGACCCCTTCCTGATTCTTATACATTTCTACCAATGCCTCAGTACCAGTGGCCTCTTCCGGCTTCTTGTCATATCTCTGGTGCAAGAACCGCGGAAATCTTAGACTAATGCCCTTGTCACCACTCTCATGGTCTATCTCCCCGGCGCCAGCTTTGTACAGTGGACTCAAGGTTAAATCGGCCGTCTTGACTTCCCATACGAAGCGAGGTTGGAACCATACGTCTGGCTGGTTCCCCTTAATGGTGCTGTGAGAGTAGAAAGATCTAGGACTGTCGATAACATGCTCCTCAAGTTCAGTGTGAAGTACTTCTAGAATTTCCTCGGAGAATCCAGTGCCGATGTTGCAGACAGTCTCATAGACTTCCTTGCTCGTGTTGTAGCAAGCCAGTAAGAACGCTCCATACACCCCAGTGCGCTTGCCTTTTCCGAAGTAAGCGCCCAGGACAACAAGGTCAAGAGTGTCTCCAATGCCAGACAAGTAATCTTTCTTCACTTTGAGCCAATTACGGCTACGTTTGCTAGGCTCGTAACCAGACTCATCAGTATCGAGCATTTTCACCATGAGGCCTTCACAGGAAGCTTTGACGGACTCATCGAGCAAATGCTGGATTTTTTCCAGGTCACTGGTATCATTGTATTGAGCGAAAGAGAACTGGCCTTTTACTTCTGAGAAGGCTTGATGGAGAAGAGCTCGCCGCTCACGTAGAGACTTAGTCACGACTGCCTGTATATCATAAGCGCTGGTACTAAGGAAGGACAAAGCGAGAATTTACTTCTCCATTATAGAATAACATGTCGAATGCAAAGACGCAGACCTGGACCGTAATGTCTTCGGCTTTGACGTCTTTTTTCTTCCTCGTCATGAGTTTCTGGAATGGCAAGACTTGTTCCTTCAAGACATCCCATGCCACGGTCTCGCAGTCGAGCACAAAGCTCTTTGTCTCTGGCCTGATCCACGTATTGAGCTTTGATAGTACATCAGGATACTTCTTCGATAGATCTTCGGAATTTCGTGAAAAGATTGCCGAGAGACCTTTCCCGGCTTTCTTTGGCTGCGTCACATCACTGGCATACTGAGCCATTGAGTCCTCGGCGACGTAGTGTATCTGTGCACGCTCACCGTCGTACTTGTATTCGCAGGTAAAGTTCTTACCCTCAAATCGATCGAGAACCTCTGTAATGGCCTTCGTGGGTTTGGCTAGCATTGGCTTTAAAGGTATACCGGGTTGCAACTTGCAATGCTCGCGTAGATGGAAAATGCCGTGTTCAATCATCGCAGGAATGATAACAGCATAATTTGGCAATTCGCTAAAAACCTGTTAGCGTACAGGCAGAGCTCAGGCAAGTCGTTACTTAACCTGTACACGGTCTTAAGAATTTCCGTTCCTTCGCTCATTTTGTCGGTACTGGGCGGCTTGTTACTTTTCTTTCCTTCTGCGTCAGCAACCATCGCATGAGCAAGGCTAATGAGAACGGTCCTGTCCGCCAAACCGAGCCTCAATTTGCCCTCGAGAAACCTTATGATAAATTTGGATTCACTCGCTCCGCCCTTGTCATTTGTAATATCAAAGCCCTTGCTACCCTTTCCTGCATTCGCCGAGTCAGCCGCAGATAGCAGCTTTTTTATACCGGAGATCTTCATGGCTTGGGAACCATCTCCCGAAGTAGTAGCAATCACCATTAGACCTTCCAGGACTCCCCTCACAGTCAGTGGTTTCGGTTTGTAAAGCGTTCTTTGAGTAGAACGACTCTTGATCGCAACCAGCCCAAGATCTCCAATAGACTTGTTATCGGCTTTGACAACGTCAATACTTCTTCCTGTGCATTCGCCAATGGCCTTCATGATCAAGTGCTCACCAATACCGAGCTCAATGCCAGTATAGTCGGCAGCGATCTTATTGATCATGAGCTGGACAGTAGGGAGAAGATCCTGGGGCGTGAGTCTCAGGACTTGGCGAAGGAAAAGAGTGCAGTGTGCCATGATGGCCAAACGCTTAGTAGTCATTTCAATCAACGCAAAGGTGGTGCATAGCGCTGCGTAAGGGACTGGCTCCCCAGACTTCCAATCAGGGTAAGGGTCGGTACTCCTGGCCTTGAGAATAGACTGTGTTTCCTCACGAGCTCTCTCTACGTCTTCTTCCTCCGAGGCATCCATCGACTCATCTTCAGGCTCAAGTGTGGGATCGTTAGCAGGCTCTTTGTGTTCCTTCTTAGCGTCCTCTGCTGAATCTGCTTTCTTCTCCCCTGAACCACCATCTATCTTTTTGAAGTTTTCGTCCACTATAGGAGCAGAACCATTTGGCTTCTTTAAAAATTTAGCCTTTGATGACGAATCTTCTGGCTCGGCTTTCAGTTTGCTAGCCTTGGATGCCGTGGCTTTTGTTTTGGAAGGCTCTCTTTGGGCACTTCTGGACACATCCTTCTTGTTTGGGGGCTGCATCTTTCCTCCTCGCTCGCTTCTCCTTGAACGCTTCCTTACAGGCTCATCATCGTCCTCGTCGGCTTGCATGTCGCTATTGCTTCGTTTTGCAAGCGACTTTGGGGGGCTCTGCGACTCACCATCGTCTGCGTTATGGTTGCCGAAAGCCTCTGTTCCCGCAGCTGGCTCCTTCGAGTCGAGCATGCCTTCCATCTTGACGTTCTCACCAGCGCAATCTTCGTTCACAGCCTCCACTCTTTCGGCGTTCTTCTTCTGAGTTGCACTGTCTTGCATATTCGATGAATTCTTTGGCTTTTGAGAAGACAATCTGGATTGCTGCGACATAGAAGGAGAGCCTTTGGGCTTTCCAAAGAATTTCCTGTTGGGGATCTATGCATTAGCCTTGACGTGCTCAGGTGACGAGGCGTGGAGGGAGAATGCACGTCAAGGTCTGCTGAGCGGGCTTCACATACCCCAGTGTAGCCTGCTTCGAGGCCATTGTGGCGAAAGGCCGAATGGTTGAAGAAATGGAGTATGAAACTTGGCTACCTTGGGCAAGCCATGGGGTCGACAGGAATGTATGATTCCGGGAGCATTTGGGTAACGGCGAAGGCGTATGAAGTTTGAACGACGAGATGGTACACCGGAAGGCAGCCAGACCGGCGACTGTGGGAAGTATAAAGCTGCGAATGTTTGTACTTTAATTGACCTTCGACATCGCGCGCGTGAGGAAGGACCCCGTCACGCGTAGAATAAATCATAAAGTGTCTTGGCAACCCTGGGGGATGAGCGCACGGTAGTTCTACGGCAATTTATCGGTGATCCCAAACCCCAAAACACCAATTGCCATGTAATGAAGTGTTTTCTAACTCGAAATTACCCAGATCAGTCAAATAATAGTGGTAGTCGGCACGTCTGAAATGTCTACGTTTTCTCAAGTCATAAAATATTGAAACGTGGATATAAAATTAGTGCAACGGTCTAGAGTTGTACGGACAAATTGCCGTACACGGGGGACGGTTTGATTGCTAACCAACTCTCGCAGTGTCTCCTCGTCTGCCAACAATATCTTTGCATGCACGGCTATACTAATAGTATGAATCGAACCAAAGGCCTATCATCGCATGGCCAGAAGCTCACAGAGCCCTACGATCCGCCAACGGTGTGACCTTTCCTCGACCCCATCCCCAACCAGTAATATCAATACCAGAACTCCAACGATTAAACCATGATTTCCCCAACCTCGAAGGTCCAAACGTTGGCGTCGATCGCAACGGGACATGGCCTTATATGGTACTTAACACTTTGACAATCTTTACAGGTGTTCACAAGCTCGGCTTGTGGTTTGGACCAAACGCTGAAGCGCTATGATTAGTGAAATTGACGAACGATTATCATCCACCTGTCGATCCTGCGTCTGCTCTGGCCTTGTTCAGACACCTTCGAGCTAGAGAGCATGGCGCTGAGCTGCAACAGCTGGCGCTTTACATTAGGGATTGGGTCCGTGAACACGGCGCCGGTCTGGATTTACATGTCTGGCAAGACGACCGGGCGGAGAAGCCCGAGTGTAGTGATGTGACACAGTCTGAAGGGTGCACAAGATTATACTCTTGCGAAAAACAGTGTGCTGACTCCAAGGAATGGAAACAGGGTCTTAATGTAGATACAGCTGGCCGAACCTTTTCCATCACTGTCAACAGTTCCGATCAATCACGTAGACTTATAGAGGAGGGACTGATCCAAGTCATGAGGACGCCAGTCATTATTTCGGAGCCTCGGCTCGATCATCCATAGCTCAAATAGACCTCGTTCATAAATAGGACTAGGCCCGGGTACATTTCGACCGTCAAGTCACAGATATGTCTCAATCACCATCTTCTCAAGATCCTACAAAACCTCTGGCAAGACTCAACAACATCAAGAGCCACATGGACGGGTGTAATTCCACCGTCTTTCATGCCAATCATGTGCCCCAGGCGCCAGAAGACCCGTTATTTGGGTTGATGGCCGCATACCGCAAAGATGACTTTGACAAAAAGGTCGATTTGGGTATTGGAGCTTACAGAGATGACAATGCGAAACCTTGGGTTCTTCCGGTCGTAAAGAAGGTACGAAAAGCATGAGAGGTAGGATTGATATCTACTGATTGGCTTGTTAGGCCGACGAACTGTTACGCAAAGACCCAGACCTCAACCACGAATACCTCCCCATAGCGGGCCTTGTAGATTTCACCTCTGCAGCCCAAAAGCTCATCTTGGGAGCAGATAGCCCAGCGATCAAGGAGAAGCGGGTACAGTTCGCTGACACCGAGGCTTCTCATCTATCACTAATTACCTTACAGGCAGTAACTATGCAAACCATCTCTGGCACCGGTGCTTGCCATCTCGGTGGCCTTTTTCTCTCACGCTTCCTCCCTCGTCCCTCCAATCAACCCATCTATATCTCCTCCCCAACATGGGCAAACCATAATCAGATCTTCAGCAATGTCCACCTACCAATGAAGACATACCCTTATTTCTCCCCTCAGACGAAGGGTCTTGACTTTGATGGCATGCGTTCGGGCATTCAGAATGCTCCGGAGGGAAGCATCGTAGTGCTCCACGCCTGTGCTCACAACCCCACAGGCGTTGATCCCACCCGCGATCAGTGGAAGGAAATCGCCAAAGTAATACGAGCCAAGAAACACTTTCCGTTCTTCGATTGTGCATATCAGGGTTTTGCTTCTGGTGACCTGGAAAACGATGCGTGGGCTATCCGGTATTTTGTCGCCGAAGGGTTCGAACTCTGCATAGCTCAATCATTCGCGAAGAACTTCGGCCTATACGGTGAACGAGCGGGTGCTTTCCACGTCGTCACTGGTGCTGGCCCGGATGCCCAGAACACTATTGGTCGCATAGCTTCTCAGCTTGCTATCCTGCAGCGTAGTGAGATCAGCAACCCTCCAGCCTACGGTGCTCGGATAGCTAGCCTTATTCTCAACGACCCCGCGCTTTTCAAAGAGTGGGAAGCCAATCTTCGGACAATGGCCGGAAGGATCATTGACATGCGGAAAGCTTTACGGTCAAAGTTGGAGGAATTGAATGGGAAAGAGGGTACTTGGAAGCACATCACAGATCAGATTGGAATGTTTAGCTTTACGGGGTTGAGCGAGGAGCAGGTGCTGAAGGTCAGAGACGATGCTCATGTGTATATGACTAAGAACGGACGGATAAGCATGGCTGGACTCAATACTGGTAACGTTGAGTATACGGCAAGAGCCATTCACAAAGTGGTCGAGGAGACGTAAGAATGGGGCAAATGATAGGGGCAAATGATAAGGACAAAGAGGATGAGGTATGGCTAACGATAAATCAAATTGCATATAGACTGTACTATATCATTGGGGTATCAATGCTAGTCCTCTCGTGCCTTACCCCTCTTCCCACATATTATTTAGTTGGGCAGACGTTAGGCTTCGGCCCATCAAAATATCAAGTCCCAGGTGATCAAGAATCCGCACAGTCCACAACTAGCCCAGAAGACCATTCTAGCTGTACTCTTCCTCTCGGTTGCTCTCTTTAATTCTTTATTTCCTCCTCCGACATTCTCAGTCGTTGATAACGAGTCGGTAACTAGCTGGGAAATGTTGGCGCTTTGTACATCGAGATTCTGGACTAACGTAGTCTGAAGCTCGGAGATCTCGAGCATGGACTGTTCTGCTGTCCTGTATTGGAGCCAAAGACTTAGCAGTTACAGAGACCGAACCGTGCAGGTGTCAGACATACCGCACTTGGTCCAGGGTATCCTCATAATGCTTTAACATATCCTGGTTCTCCCTCGCAAACAATTGCAGCTGCTCGGGACTCAATTGCTGTTCTATCTCTCGCCGACTTTCGTCCTCCACTGGCACTCCCTTCCGTTCCCTATAGCCCGCGCCCCTGTTCCCGTCATTAGCATGCCCATTCATGCCTCCAGGTGTCCCATTCTCCATGGCAGCAGCGCTCCCTCGCGCTTTATACAACACACTTCGTCCTTTCTCGACCTCTCTCTCTAACCTTCTTTCCATCATTCCCCTCTGGACCTCTCCAACTTCTTCCAACTTCCTCCCCAGATACCACATCACACTATCTCTGTGCATATCAAATACACTCCGCCTACTCTCTTCAATGGCTTGCTCCGGACTCTTCTCTCCACCACTGGCGCCGGCGGCCCATCTTCCCAGCACACCTTTCGAGTATCTGTTTTCCAAGACCTTGGCTTGCGAGGTTCGCCGTATGTTTTCTGCTTCTGATAATTGACGGACTGAGGCATTGAGGTCACGAAGCACTTGTTTCGAGCTGGCATCTATGGCGTCGCGGGCAGGATTGTCGAGGTAGGTGGGCTCCTGTTTCAGGCCGTTGGGAAGACGCTGTTTGGACGCAAGTGGATGGGAGCGGCGCTGCGGGAGGGACGTGGAGAGGTAGGCGGAGCGGATTGAGAGCAGGTAGATTTGTAAAGAGACGATGTGATCATTCTAAGAACATGTATCAGGACAAGGCTCTAGGCAAAGGGGAGCGTGAGTTTGGATTGATGGGGTATTTACTATTCGATATGCTTCTTTAAGAAACTCATCGCGGGTATCGGACCGCTTTCGCGGGTGGGGACTACAGTGAGAGTTGTGCTTCCTCAGTAGCTCATTGAGAAGCGTCGTGAGATTAGACATTATTGTTATAAGCTTGAGAGCTGGAAACATCATACCAATACTCCGTATGGGAGAGCTTGTTAGCGTGCCAAGAACGGAGAACAGGTTTGCTAGACCTCCGCTCGACTCTTCCACGAGCGATCCTACAGATTTTATGGAGATGAAGCCAAAACAGGACTCGCTATAGATATCAGCTTCTTTGGATAATGTACTGATAGTCCGCTTGAGGGATTCTCGAAGACTTGCCGGCTTAGAGATTCCATCATCATCTACCAGCTCCGCGGTCAGTGAAGTCGAATCTTTATATAGAGCATTGGATCTCTTCTGAAGCGAGAGGTGGTGCGTCTTGTAGTATTCAATATCGCATCTCTTGACTCGAAATCCTCTATGTAGGACACCAGACCCTGTTCCCATCTTCTCTGGGCCAGGAGCCCTGCCGGAATCGTCTACTCAAAGGAACATTCTGGACAACTTATCGAAGTAAAGATTCCATTGATTACCACCCTACATATGTGGATAAGTCGCTTTCGTCCTGTGTTCGGACACGACTTACACCAGAATATGTCTCGCTTCTCCTCGAACATTTCCAGAAGACGTCTTGCATATTTTCCGAGCGAGACTTTATTCCATCTAATGGTCTCAAATTGAGCCATATTTGGAAGGTCCTGCAAAATATAATGTTCGTCTCCTTGACCGCACACGGTTTGGGAATACTATTTCGCGTCTTCCAAATATCTGACTCGTTGAACTCGTGTCATTGACCAGACTTGAACGACAGTCAATTATACTCTGAGGTTGCACCTTATATTCTGCTTCATTGTGAGCAGCAAAGATGTCGCTTATATCCTGCCTTTTGATTCATGTTTCAAACGCAGATCTAGCCCCTACCCAGACATATCAAGTGAAAGTACAGAGTATTGAGAAGATGATATAAACACTAGAAGCAGCTACGCACAACACCCGTCAATCACTCGAATCGATGTCATTACTCCCATGCGTCCATCCAATGAGCCTCAATACCCCAGGATTCCCATGTCTCACAGCCATTCGCATCAGTGGCGTCCACTTTCCACAGCCTGAATACCTTCACGTGGTGATTTTCAATCCTGGTGCTTCGGCAGGTTCGGTGCCTTGTTTGGTTTCGTTATTGTAAGCGGTCTTCTCTCCTCTGTTCATACCTTTAGGCTCCTGGATATACACGGCTTGCAAGTACAGGAGGCCATTTTATGACGTTTCGCTGCGGGAACTACTCAACATATCGCCTTCATCTACGTTCTCAAAGCTATCACTAGATACAGCTCAGCCTCCATCCACCATCACCCCGAGCCTATAGTTCGGTCCGTCGACCGCATGATACACCATGGCACCTGATTGAGGATGTCGTCGAGAGGGAGCAGTAAAAAGCATCATCGCAATAGAGAGTACAACTACCGAGTCTTGTACAACGGATTCGAAAACCTACATTCTCATTAGATCACATATCATCCTACTCACCACCACCATTCCGTCCTTCACCCTTGCCGCTCCTATCATCAACCCACCAAATCTCACTTCCCGCCAGATTGTCAAAAACATCGGCTACGACAACCCCGGCGGCGAAGAGGCAAAATATACGGCTCTTCCTCCTTCTCCGCCTTCTGCAACTGGCACTGGTGTTGACAGTACGGTTAATGCAGGTGGAGGAGCTGGCGCAGATCCAGATAGGCCAGAGCAGGAGGGAGGGAAACACGGAGGAGCTACGGGTGCCTTTGCTGGCGACGCGGGACATGCTTCATACGGATAGAGCCCAAAGAAGGCACAGAAAGATTCAAGGGACGGAGGAAATGTGCATATCTACAACGTGGGCAGTATATATGGTCAAGCAAAGCCAGGAGCATATTTCTGCAAACTTAGTAGAGACCCATATGAGCTTGTTTATATGAAATTACGTGGGGATGGCTTTGTTATCTGAGCATGGTCTACCAAGGGTTGTATGGGCAGTGGGAGAAGCATGAGTGATAAGATTGTCAATAGGGTAAGCAGACTAAAGAGGGATGACATTGAGTGTATCACCTCGCATTGTACATTATTTTGGCTCGGAAGCTTGCAACCAAGAGAATTACACTTTCACTTCATTGCAACTCTTTCATTGCCCGGTGTCAAAGGCGTTGAATAGGCGGCATCCAATTAATCAGTCTCAACAATATATGCGTCGGACTCTGCCTCGCTGCTAATGAATCAAGCCAGCAGATACTAGAGCAGGTATCAATTGAATTTGAGGAAGTGGAGGTTTTGGGTATCGCATGAACATTCTAATGCGTTACAAAAAGCTACCTGAATGCAAACACCGCCCGCTCCAATGGCACCCTCTCTGTCTCCCAAGCCAGCCAGTCCGATCTTGTGGTCGGCAGTAACCCCATACCATTGACTTTCCAAACCCCCAGCGCCAGTGCCACAAGGTTCATGACCACATACGTCGCCTTGATCCCCCACAGCCACTTTTTGGTTCCATCCGTCTCATACTTCCGAAACGCTTCATTGGTAGATAGAAGAGCCGTGAGCGGATTTTTGAAAAGCATGAAGACCATCATGATACTGAAGATTTGCAGCGAGTTGCCTGACATGTACATCATTATTGCGTTCATAGGCAGGGCTTTGGCGGGAGCGAAGGCGATCTCCCAGGACTTTTTGATCTTGAGTTGGTCGGTCTCGGCGACAGTTGGAGGCTTGCGTGCGGGTGTTTTCAGAGAGTTGGCAGCTCGCTGCACTTGAGATTAGAATAACACTGAAAGAGCTATCTGGTGTGGACCTACTTTGCCAGAGCTAGCTTCTGTATAACCGGGAGGATTCGAGATTGTGCCGGCGCTCTTAGGCTTGGGACGCGGAAGAGAGTTCAAGTTTATGACCCATTGTGGAGGAGGAGGAGTATTCTTGAGAGCGTCTTGCGCCATATCCAGCAGTAATGTGAGCGTGATGGAAGTGGCAGATGCCGCTGTAAGAAGTACCTTAAGTACCTTAGGGTTGCACACATCGAGACGCGCTAAGACCGTCGGCAGCACCCGGCCCTAGTTCTACAGATAGAGCGAGAGACGGGAAGAGCAAATCGATTCCCTCAAAGTCTCGTGGCTTTGATGAATATATCAGCAGCATATATCATTTCATCGATTGTACAATGCTTTCCAACAGGCGTCAAGGAGCGTGAAGCGGAATCACGCGAGGACCGAAGTATTGGAGTGTCCGGTGGGATTTCGATGAAAAATGGCTGCTAGTGGAGGAGATGCAAAGCTCTTTGCTAGGGTAAGTGCTTTTTGTGAAACCACCTTCAGGTTCCTGTCTCGCTATCTCCTTCTGGTTCAATGCAATCAGAGGGAAATGGGAGTCTATCAGAGTCTCAGCATCGGATTGGATTCCTTTCCCGTATATCACTCAATTCAAACAACCTGCCATAATCTTGACAACTGTCCCAAGCGAAGCAAAGATGAACAACCAGAGCTTCCTTGCTAGGAAGCATGCACTAGAGCCGCTCTGGAGTCCATGTTCAGACCTCTTCCTACTCCCAACGGCCTTGATGAAGTCGTCGATCTTGCTAACAGGAATTTCGCATAGGGCAAGGTCGCTGAGCTGCGACTGGAGCTCAATAGTGGGGGAAAGAAGGACAAGAACAATTCTGCGAAGAAAATTGCACTCAAGAAGATCGTGGCTAACATGACCATGAGCAATAACGACATGGTGGCACTATTTCCTGATGTCGTTGGTTGCATGCAGATCCCAAGTCTTGAGATCAAAAAAATGTAGGCAGCTTTTGATGATAGCATTGACTCGAATCCACTGAACCTGTTTTAGGTGCTTTCTATTCTTAGTCAACTACGCCAGAATGAAGCCGGATGTCGCGATCAAGGCTCTACCGGTACTTGTCCTTGTAAGTCTTTCTCTCAGGTGAGCAGTGGGCTGCCCCTTACAGCTGGTGATTCAGGATATGGAAGACTCGAACCCATTGATACGAGCTCTTGCCCTTCGTACCATGTCTTACATTCATGTCCGCGACTTTGTCGAAGCAACAGTGCCGCCTCTCAAAGGCTTACTCAAAGATCCTGATCCTTACGTGAGAAAGACTGCTGCTTTCTGCGTCGCAAAGCTCTACGATCACGACAAGAGTCTCGTCGAAGCTTCGGACCTAATCGATAGACTAAACAACATGCTGAGGGATGATAATCCGACCGTCGTGTCTAGTGCTCTCGCATCTTTGATGGATATTTGGGAGAGGAGTGAGACCATCAAGCTCACCATCGACTACGCGAGCGCCTCGAAGATTGTACAGATATTGCCAGACTGCTCTGAGTATGTGATGGACCGTGATCGTTCTTTCCTTTCTAATGAGGGTATAGGTGGGGCCAGACATACATCCTAGAGGCTCTTATGTCATACGTGCCCCAGGACACCCAGGAATCATTGCTGCTTGCGGAGCGCATCGTGCCAAGACTATCACACTCCAACTCAGGTGTTGTACTAACGTGCACTCGCGTCATACTCTATTTGATGAACTACATATCTGACGAAAAGCAAATCTCCGGTCTTTGTCGGAAGCTATCTCCGCCACTCGTCACACTTCTCGCGAAAGGGCCAGAGATTCAATATCTTGCATTACGGAACGCCCTGCTGATCCTACAGCGGAGACCGGAAGTGCTAAGGAACGATATACGAGTTTTCTTCTGCAAATACAACGACCCCATCTACGTCAAAGTTACGAAGCTAGAATTAATCTTCATGCTAGCCACTGAGAAGAACATCGGAGAGGTCTTGACAGAATTACGCGAGTAGGTGCATTCGACGCCTGGAGAACCGAATAGTATTCTGACAAGACTCTAGATATGCCACCGAAATCGACGTTCACTTCGTCCGCAAGTCTGTACGAGCAATAGGAAAGCTAGCTATCAAGATCGAGCCGGCAGCACAAGACTGCATCGACTCTCTGCTCGAGCTGGTATCGACCAAAGTGTCTTACATTGTCCAAGAAGCTACTGTCGTCATCCGCAACATCTTCCGAAAGTACCCAAATAGATATGAGTCTATCATCTCTATTCTATGCGAGAATCTTGATCACCTAGACGAGCCTGAGGCGAAAGCCGCCATGATCTGGGTCATCGGCGAATATGCGGATCGCATAGAAAATTCTGACGTCTTGCTGGACGACTTTCTATATTCTTTCCATGATGAGCCTGTAGAAGTGCAACTCGCCTTGCTTACAGCGACTGTAAAGCTCTTCATACAGCGACCTACCAAAGGACAAGAGCTAGTGCCCAAGGTGCTGAAATGGGCAACCGAGGAAACTGACAACCCAGATCTCCGAGATCGGGGTTACATGTACTGGCGATTACTTTCTACCGACCCTGAAACAGCGAAAAAGGTCGTCATGGGGCCCAAGCCAGCGATTACAGCTGAGTCAGAGAAGCTTGACCCTGCAACGCTGGAAGAGATGTGTCTCAACGTTGGAACGCTAGCTACTGTGTACCTGAAGCCAGTACAACAAGTGTTCAGGAACGCACGGACGCGCAAGCTCATCGATAGCCCGGCGCTCCAGAAGCATACGTTGCCCACTGTGATAGCAATGGAAGCCCACAAGCACCTGCCATCTGTTTTGAACGGTCGTGGACGGGAAGCTGACCAGCAGAACGGCACAGGGAGCAACAAGGCAAACCTTTCGGCTGCCATTGATGCGGCTGACCTCTACTTCCAGAGCCTGAATACTAACATGGGCAACATGGAGATTGGGGACGAAGGCTTCAGAGGTAGTCCAACGGTAGGCACAAGGCATGAGACACAATACGTTGTCAATCAAAACAATGGAGGGAACGGTGATCTACTGCTTCTGTAGCCTGGACTGGTACTGGGGGCGTGGCTCATCTGCTCACTCTTCAATCCAGGCAGAACTTTTCATTGGAAAATAGACAGAGGCAACTACCATAAACTGCATGTCCGAGGAACGACTCCGCGATGCCGGATGACTAGATACCGTGGCACGCGTGGATACCAGGTCGAAGTGCCGCTCTTCCCGGTTGCTAGGAGGCTCTCGGGCTTAAGAGGACTGGACGACGTCATTCCCCTCAATTTATTAACCCAAAGATCAACGCTTACCCACCTTGTTAATGAGATAAAGAAAATATAAACTTATCCTTCTTTGTTTCTCTCAATATGTGCACCTCGGCGAACTTGACATGGCATCAGCGAAGGGGAAGACCACGACGATTGATGACCACTTCCTTCCACAGAGCTCATCAACCGCCGACAGAGGCTCGCCTACGACTGCCGAAGATGAAAAGGCCCAGGACTCAGGAAGAAATATACTCAACAATGTCAGCGATAACCAGCATCTGAAGGGATCGCCTCAAAAGCCAGAAGACCATGCGGCCAATAGCGAAGTTCTATCACCACAGGCAGCGGAAGGTGCAGCTGCACAGCAAGATATAGACCATCTCGAAGCTGCTCATCCGATTTTCTCGGGATCAGCGTACTCTGTGTTTGACCATCGACAAAGGCAATTTATTGTTTTCATGGTTGCTTGCGCAGGTTTCTTCTCCCCGTTGTCCGCCAACATCTACTTCCCTGCCTTGAACTCCCTCGCTAGGGATCTGAAGGTCTCGAATGGAATGATGAACTTGAGTTTGACGACATACATGATTTTTCAGGGTCTTGCTCCGACCGTGTTTGGCGACTTGGCCGATATGACAGGCCGAAGACCTACTTACCTGATTGGATTCATCGTCTATATCGGTGCGAATGTAGGTTTGGCATTGCAGAATAATTATGCTGCGCTTCTTGTGCTACGATGCCTGCAGAGCACGGGTAGCAGTGGGACGGTCGCTTTTGGCAGTGGGGTCGTAGCAGACATTGCTTCGAGTGGCGAAAGGGGCAAGTTCATGGGTATATTGTGTGCTCGGTCGTCCACAAATCAGATTACTGACTGAATGCAGGAATTGCTCAATTCGGACCGATGGCCGCTCCAGCAATAGCACCCGTCGTTGGCGGTATCTTGACCCATCTCCTAGGCTGGCGATGGCTCTTCTGGTTCTTGACCATCCTAGCCGTTGTTTTCCTAATTCCTCTGGCACTAACCTTCCCCGAAACCGGTCGTAACGTTGTTGGCAATGGCTCCATTCCACCTCCAGGCTGGAATATGTCTCTTCTGAATTACTTGCAAACCCGCAGGATAGAACACAGCGATGTCCTGAACCGTACACAATCACGCCAGGAAAAGAAAGTTGCACAGGCAGAGCTAGCGCGCAAGCGGAAGCTCAGATGGCCAAACCCGATGAAGACTGTGCACATCATTTTGGAAAAAGATGTCGGCATGCTATTGCTATACAACGCATTGGTCTATACAGCATTTTATGACGTTACAGCTAGTTTGCCAAGTCTGTTTGCTGAAATTTATGGTTTCAATGAACTGCAGATTGGGTATCGCTCCTCTTTCCTCTCCTTGGCGCTAAATACTAAGACCTGTCCAGCTTGAGTTTTATTCCCTTCGGCGTAGGGACCTCCATAGCATCTATCGTTTTCGGTCGCCTCATGGATGTAAATTACAAGCGTGTTGCCAAACAAGCAGCCTTCCGGATCGACCTCAAGCGCGGAGATGACATGCGGAACTTCCCTCTCGAGAAAGCTCGTATCCAGGTCTTCATCATACCGCTTTATTTCGGCATAGCAGCTGTTCTGTGTTGGGGTTGGGTGCTCGAACGGAATGTGCCGCTTGCCGCACCGTTGGTGCTTTCTTTCATCATTGGGTTTTGTTTGACTGGCTCGTTCAACGCCATGAGCACCATGCTTGTTGATCTGTACCCTCTGAGCCCAGCCACGGCTACAGCGGCGAATAACCTTGTGAGATGTTGGATCGGTGCGGCGGGAACTGCAGTCATCATTCAGATGATTGATAAGATGGGGAGGGGATGGTGTTTCACATTCATCGCGGCGGTCATCTTCTTCACGAGTCCGTTGCTGTGGGCGGAGCTGAAGTGGGGCCCTAAGTGGAGGGAGGAGCGGAGGGTAAGGGTCATGAGGCAGAGGGACGAAAGAGAGGCTAAAAATGGAGTCATGGACTAGCTAGGAGTAACGGAACAGAGTTGATAGGACCACCTAGACGCATAGCTATGGCGTTATTTTTTAACGTGCCGTGGGATTTTGTTTTGTGATAACGGCGTAAAAGACTGTAGTCATTTGGAGGTCCTGGTGGGAATAGAAATAGATAGGGGCGAGCAATCAGTCAATGAGCACAGGGATACACCCTAGGAATGGACTAGATTGAAGGCTAACGCGTCTAATATATCAGGACTGGCAATTGGCCTGTAAAAGAGTAGTGCTGGCGGTGAGGAAGTAGGGCCAGAAAGTGCACGGAGGATTGGGCGACAAAGCTCCAAAGTTGTATTGAGTATATTTGATACGATTGTAAATCGCGCTATGCACATGAGTAGGGCCGTTTGACTTGCTGAATGCACAGATGAGTTTGTGATGTCAGGGGAAAAGCACTCAATTCTGACCATCCCATCCTACCCAACTCCTCGCCATGACTCGCCAAACCTTCACTTCACCACTTCGCATATCACCCAACTTGAAACTCTCCGCCTTGACCTTCTTGCTCTCCCTGCCCTGTTCCCAAGCTCTTACTTTCTTTTTCGTACCATCCCAATCAATTACCACACCGACGTGGTCTGGCTTGCCTACCTCGTTGCTGTACTTCGAGTGCATAGCCCCTCGATGGCCTTGAAACTTGGCGTTGCGGAACGTGACAATATCGCCGGGTCGAATCTCGTCAAATTGCCGCACGGAGGCATTTGCCAGGTTGGCATACACCAGGGCACCAAAGGCACGCACGCCCACGGGCAGCAACGCTTCTGGAAGGGCGGAGAGCAGGTCCAATACTAGAGCGCTTGGGGAGCCATCGCCAACCACGAAACCCTCCTTTGTCGCTGCGGCTTCCGCAATACGTGAGCCAAATCTAGCGTGAGCGTTCTCGAGCTGATCCTGACGCAGGTTTTGGGGCGGAGGCTCGTGGCGTTGTTCCAGGCTAGCATTTGCAGGATCCTTGGTTTCGAAATGTACTGTGATCACAGTCTGCGAATAGTCCATGAACAACACGTATACCACTTTGGTGATGGCTTGTTTACCGCCCCGCCTTGTGGTACTGGTTTCCTCCGTCTCAAACATGAGATCCCAACGGTTCTGGAAGACTGGCGGAGGAGCATCAGGCCGAGCCCACCACTGGCTACCCTGTCCCAGATCAACGTTACTAGCTATGAAACCCTGCTCGCCAGAGGGACGAGACCCATCCGTTGATCTTCGAATCGTAGTACTACTGCGTTGAACATCCATTGACTGCCTAGTACCAGTGCCAGACCTTGATGGTAATGACATATTGGGCGACGGAGCGTACTGGGATTGACCTTGGACAGTTAGTGGAGGAACGGAGCGCTGAGGTGGAGACGCCGACAGCATCGGATCATGGTCCTCTATCCTCGGCGTTATGGGACTTTCCGTGGCATAACGGCTTCCCGAGGGCTGACTTTGGTCAGACTTGGCATACTTATAAGGATCGTAATCCTCATCCTCGTTCCCCTTTTCATAGTCGTGCTCTTTCGGGGGCGGCGGAGGCGGTGGAGCACCTCTCGGCATATCGGAAGATTGACGACTGGTTCTTGGGCGAGGCAATGAAGGCGGTGGCGGCGGAACCGCACGAGGGGCGCTAATAGGGACTGGACCGAGAGATGGGAGGCCTGAATGGTGTAAAGATGCATCTTCCACCATGAAGTCATCTTCAAGGCTAGCCCCTCTCGCATGAGATTTGAGGGCATCTTTATGAGTTGCACTTGAAGCTATATCAGTGTCATAGTCACCCTCGTACTCGGTCACTTCTTCTTCGCTCTCTTCTAGGCCATGAGACCTTGGGTCTGGAGTTGATATTGGCGGTGATCTACCGTCTCCATTTGGCACTCTTGGTCGACGAGCATTGGAAGGAGGCGGTGGCGGAGGCGCTCTGTTCTGAGATGCCGAGGGCAATGCAGGACTCGCTCCAGGGATTGGTGGAACTCGGCTATTCCTGTTACCAGCAGCCGAAGAGACGGTTGGCGATGTGGGAGACATCTCTGTTGACGGCGTCTCTGGACTTCGACTCGTAAAATCCGAGGGTCGTGAAGGAGGAGCCGCAGGTCTACTCGGAAGAGATGGCGGTGGACCTGCCAAAGGTACTGGAGGCGGACCTCCACGGCTGTTGGGTCGAGAGTCAGGTGCAGGAGGTAATCTCAACGAGCTTCTCGTGTGTAAAGACATCTCGTCATCGGACTCTGAACCTTCACTTGGCGACATCGGCTGGCTGAGATGGGGGGGTTGGACGGGTCGTGCTGATAGAAACATGAGTGATCTTACTTTCCTGGTACTGTCGTATTTAGAACTTACATTCACTATGTGGGGGCGCTACTAGCCGCTCAGCAGGCAACGGAGGAGGAGGAGCTCTACCTTGGCCGGAAAGAGCAGAAACAAAGCGATCTGTAGGCATTAACAGAGCACCTAACGGCCGATCAAAACAGTAATCGACTTACCTTGAGGTACTGGCGGAGGTTCAGAGCGTTCCGTCGAGCTCCTAAGTGGTGGTGGTACTGGCTCCTCTTGCATGTCCTCGACATCGGGCATCTCTTCAGGATCTCGTCCTTGAACAACGGACAGTGGTACGTCTCCTTCTTCCTTGGTCACTTCTGGCAGGGGCTCGCTCTGCTCAGGGCTTTGAACCCTTTGAAGTCTAGGCATAGGCATGATTGGGACAGGAGGTGCGCGGTTTGCCGGGCTGTCGGCTAGCTCTGAGGTAGAATTGCCAGAAGCCTTTCTCTCACTCGATGCTGAAGGCTGTCTCGCGGAGGACCTAGAAGGCAGGCCTCCCGGAGGGCCAAACATGCCTGCCATTCCCATACCACCACTCATCTTGGCCATACGCTCGCGAATCTCCATTCTTCTCTTCACTTCTGGGTCTATTTCGTCCTCCTCTGCGCCAACCTCATCTTCTTCTGCATTGTCTTCTTCGTCGCCAATATCGGCTTCATGGACAGGAGCTTGTGGAGGCTTTGGTAATGGGAGTGTCGCCTGGTGTCGTGGCTTCTCGTCGCTATCGTCCCTGCCCGTAGAAAGCTCTTCGCCCTCCTCTGTGTCACCTACTGCAGATTGATCGGCGTCGTTTGGATCGCTAAGAGGATCTCGCAGCAGAGCCTCAACCGGACTTCCCAAAGGCGTAGCTTCTCGAGACTTCCGAGGCCTAGTGTTGGGGCGCGGAAGGGGTGGAGGAGGGGCTCGAGATAAGTCCATAGATCGTTTCCGAGTAGTCTCGCCACTATTCATTCTTTCCAGGTGCTCGCTCTGAGGATCATCTTCTTGATCGGCTTGATGCTCCTCGGCTTCCACTTGCTTTTTCGAAGGGCGCTTAGGCTTCTCTTTCTTTTGTCCACCTTCTGCGTGTCGAGCAGCTTGTTCCATCTGCTGTTTCTGCAACAATGCAATTCTGTCTTTCAAACTTGTTGGCTTTGGTTGGTCTTCTTCATCGATCACCAAAGGAGCAAGTTGTGGTTGACTAGGCAGTTCTTCGCTCTCTACACCCTTCGACCCTTGAGCCTCAAATTCTGGACCTTCTTCCCTCCTATACACTTTCTGCGGTGGTGGTTCCCGAGGTGGAGGAACGTAGGCGTTCTTACTCGGTGGGGGTGCCACGAAAGGCTTCTTTACAAAGCCAGAAGCGCTAGACGACCCCAAGCCGCTGGGCTTCATGGGAGCCAAAGGAGGCGCTGCAGACTTGTTAAAAGCATTGATGCGGTCTCGAAACGATCCAGAGGCTGGTTTCTCTGCGGTTGGCGGAGGGGCAGGCTTCGATACTGTAGGCGGAGGGGGTTTTGTCAGCGATGATTCTGGAGGTGCGGCAGATGGAGGTTCTGTTTTGAAATTTCGTACAGGTGGCTGCCGTGGCTCACCTAGTGGTTGTTCAGGGTGTCTGACCTGTTCAGGTTGTGAAGGTACACCAACAGCTGAAGACGAGGGGGCTCTACTCTGTTCGATGGTGGGACCCTTTTCTGCTTCATCTGTAGGTGCCAGAGGCCCCAGCTCTTTCTTTGATTTGCTGGTTCTCGAAGGCCGCGGAGGAGTCTCTGGCTCAAATAACTCAACAAAATTCTTTGGGAATAAGCCCTCTTGCTTGTTCCCAGCAGCATCGGTATACTCTCCAAAATACCAATCAGCGTCTTCCACATCTGACACGGTCATGATCTGTCCATTGGGAAAGCTCAGATCGTCCTCTTCCTTCGAAGCGTACTCGTAAAGAGCCTTGACTCGGAACGGAGGAGTACCCATGGTTAGGAATGAGCCAGGAGATTGGGATCCTTGGACTAAGATTCGATATCTTTAGATTGTCCCACTCAGCACACGTTCCTGGCGAAAGATAAAGTTTGCGGTTTGGAGACGCTCTGCTCCTCGCTCCATCCGTTTGTGCCAGCAGATTGTTGTGGTCGAATTTGTTGTATTTGACGTAGATCAAAGTAAGGCCCGCGCATAGAGCCCGCTAGCTATGACTATAAGGAGTGACTGCGGCAGGATTTCGCACATTAGCGAGGTATTCGCACTGTGCAAGAGTCGTTGGGATGGAGTGGGATCAGGCAGTGTCTCTGCCGTCAGCCATGGTGATCTTGCTGTCGAGCCTTGGCGGCCGTTATGAGAGCTGCAACATCAATCACGGTAGTCCGCTAGAATACATAGAATTATGGTGGGGCGTGCGATGCTAGATATTGGTACGGGTATGACACCTACTTTGGCCCTCGGAGGACCGTGGAGGACTCAGAGACGTTACTCAAATGACTCAGGGTAACTTGGTAACCAACCTCACAGCACTATATCTTTGCTTTAATCTCTAAGCACTATGGTAATTTGCTAGACTATTAGTTGATTACAGGGCTTCTGGAACAGATATCAACCCTTGCCCAGCTGCTGCTATCTTCTGCATACTAACTTCATGCCTCACTCCATCCTCAAGAAGTCCAAATTTCCCCCTGCCACAAAGCCAGTACCTCCAGCAGCCCGATCCCGAGAAGATCGCAATCAGGAGACCGCACTATATCATGCACAGCTCCTTCAGCAACGTAAAGATGTGGAAGCGCTCGTTCTTGCCTCAACCGAAGCTCTTCTTGATGTGCCATCTTCACTAGATGCGGACCCCGCTCATCCATCTCCTTCAGACGCTACCCTTGTTAAGAACCTACTGAGGCCGTTTCAGCCTTCAGATTATGACGCTCTTATTGAAGAACGAAACATCAATGAACAATGTGGTTACGTGCTCTGTCCCCAAAACAATAAAAAGCAAGACACGAAAGCGAAATACAGGATACTCCATGGCAAAGGCAAAGATTTAGATGCGCTGAAATTTGTCCTGACCCAGAGTCTAGAGATGTGGTGTTCAGACGACTGTGGGAAGAGGGCGATGTTTATCAAGGTACAGCTGAATGAAGAACCCGCTTGGACAAGAGCGAATTCCACTAGCGGAGACATAGAACTGCTCGAAGATAAAAGTTCTTTGGACAGCGGTACGGCTCTGGTTGAAGAAATGAAGAAACTTAATGTCGGCCTCGCAGAAGATCAATTCGTCGAAAGAATGAAGGCTCTCGCAATTGAGAGAGGTAACGGTGAGGCACCTAGCAGGCCTAGGGGACTTGGGGACTTAAACGTTCGGGAGAACAACAGCGCAAACAGCAAGGTGTTGTCACCAAAGTCTTGGGTAGGCGGCTCTGGTAGCCCGCATGATTCTATTGAGGGCTACACACCTAGGTTTGTGGGAACGACACTGAAGGGAAAGGAAAACGATGAGGAAGAAGAGGACTTGTTGCACACCATCTGAGGGTTCATTAGGTGTCTGCACATACTGAGCCGAGGATTGGCTCAATATTTATACAGCATCTCATGAAGATGGTGGTTCAAAATTTCTTACGAGCGGTTCACTACCCCATTTTGATCCGCCGAGCGCTCGGTATTCCCTCTCTAAGGCTCTACGGCTTTTCAATGATAGATACCCTTTGGCGGCGGTGCGAAGACCTGGTACAAGCCCTTTCACGGACTCTCCACTACGTGTCAAATGCACCAGGTAAAGAAAAATCTGACAAAACTGTAGCAAAACTATACTCATTCCACCAAACAGTCTTGGACACAGCAATTTTCCTCAAGATGTGGCTTACCATTGTCATAGCCCAGCATGGAAGTACGTCCTCCATTCACCCCATCTCGATATGTTAAGAACCCTAGTCCATGACTGGAATGACTATGGTGAGTAACGACGCGCCTAAAACAGGGCTGTCGAGAGCATATCACGCTTCACATAGCTAGCATAGCACTGGCAGTCAAGCCTCGCCTTCGTGAGAAAGCTTAGCGACACCTTGTTTGTAGAATGTATTCCATTCAAGCTATCCGATTGTCCACAGAATGAACAGACTCTGCAAGGGTCTCATTCAACTTATGCAAGCTTCCATTGTGACCCAGCCTCACGCGAACTCTTCAAGTTCTGGGAGGTCTTGGACCATCGAACCTCCTGGGGCGTTCGGCAACTTGCTGTTGTGTCACAGCGACAACATTGACGGGAATGGAATCGAACTGAATAGCCTAGTCAGTAACTTCATGTTGATGGATAATGAAGACAAAAATTACGTACCCCTAAGCTCTTCAATAAATCCTTTGTGTCACCATCTACATCCAGCTGTCCTGTCTCCGATGTCTGCGTGAAGTCCAAAGCCGATATCTCAGGCACATATTGATCCTTCCGCTCACGCTCCTCCTCTTGTAGTTTGAACGAGATACCGCGGACTGGACCTCGCTGGATTCGCTTCATAAGATGCGTAGTGTAGCCGGCAATCTGTAGAGGGCCGCTAAGTTAGCATTGAGGACTTCGGTCTACGCTGTATAACACGTCCAAGTCGAGGTGCGAGGCTGACCTTGTTCCTGAGACGCTTCGAGGCAATTATGGCAATTTCGTCGCAGATTCGTTTGTTGGTCTCGAAGTCGAGGGTGAGCTTGGGATAGTACCGCTCAATTATGACCTTGGCCGACTTCTTGACCGTTTTTGTCCTCACACGTCCCTACAAACGTGAGCGTTGTCAAAGTGGGCAAGTAACGAAGCGATGGAATCGTTGCTATACATACCATGATGGCGGTATTATGTGAACTTTGGGGGTGCGCCTACGAATGTTGAAGATCCCCGCTTACTTTACTCTGGGAAGTTTGTGTGCGCTAACGAGGTGCCAAGACTTTATCGAGGAAATAGAGCGGATGAGAATACGCTGAACTATCAACCTACGGAAAGGTGAAATTGCTGAACATCTAATGACTCTTGTGGGTATTGAATGGAGAATATATGCAGTTCATAGTACGTCTTCATATCCAAGGCAATGTCTTCCTTGTATTACTTTCGAGGTAATATAGAACCAGTCTTCAGAAGCTGCTGGAGAGATTCATCTGGCATCTTATCGTCTGGTCCGAGGAATGGCGTAGCCCTTGCACTGCCATTGCCGCCAGTCATGCCCTCCAGGCCATAGCCCGAACTTGTACCTGAGGCCCTGCGCTGCGTCTGCGTCAAGTCGGGAACCTCCCGATCATGGGCCGCAGCAACAGCAGCTTGGGGAAGCTTCGGTCCGTCTGAATGTACGCCCTGAGCAACATGGATTGCATTTTTCTCGGCACGATCGAGTACTAAATCAATCCTGCCATGCGAATCGATACTTGCCCGCTGTGGATGAGTCCAGAGCTTTCCGCCACCAGGTATGTCAGGATCGAAACGTCCGACGCCGGCACCGCCCTCATCAGCTGGTTCCTTGAAGAAGGTCTTCCGGATGTCCTTGCCAACCACACCGGCTACTCCAATGAAGGCTTCAGTGTTCATTCTATCCCCAGTCTTCTGAGGGACAATGACACGGCCTTGTATCGGTGCCTTGTTCTCCTGAGGTCCCAACTCAGGGTGATTGTAGATATGCGAATCGGTGCGCAAGTATGATAAACCAGCCGACGGATGTGTAGTTGGCGGCCCCTTCTCGTCGTAATGGGATGACGATCCCCCAAGCGATTGGCCCTCTGCTCTTGGAAGATCAAGAAATTCTTCGACTAGTGTGTGCAAATCCATTTTGTTGTCTCGTAGATGCCGCATGTATCCTTCAATCTCATCTTCGGAGACAGCGACCTCGCCCGAGCTCAAAGTCTCCAGATCCTCGCCTTTCTCAGCAGCTTCGCGACTCCGAGCGGCCGCCTTGGTCTGCTCAAGATGATAACCAAGAAATCGTCTAAAGTCTAATTTCCGCCTCTTCACCTTCTTTTCCACGTAATCATTGAACTCGCCATCTGTCTTTCCAGCTAGCCATGGGCCCTTATATTTCCAGCGCTGTTTAGCAAGACCACTCGAAGGTTTATTCTCGTTGATGTACGTATTGTCGTACCGAGAATCAAACACACTTCGTGGCGTTGGTAAATCTCTGGAAGCAGTCTTTCTTTTCTCTTGAATCAATAGGGCCATATTTAATTCCTGCCATTTTCGAACATTCAGAGCGTGGTCTGCGGCTGAACCAAAATCCGTTATGTGGTCAATAGAGTCGATATTGTCAATGTGTATCACTGGGGTAGAGGTTTTGGTAGTCGATTTCAAGGGTAGTGCGCGCTTCAAGCCCCAATCACCTCTAGCCAGGGATGATTGTGTGGTTTCGATTGCAGCATATGTAGGGTATGGGGTGGTAGCTGTATCAGAATCGAAATTCGAAATGGCAGAGAGGACTGGCCCTGGGCGGGCAAGAGGCGGTGGAAGGGAGAAAAGTCTGGACGTCCTCAAAAGATTCGCTGTGGGCGACAGTCTCCGTACGGACATCATATGCGGATAACAAAGTAGATCAGGACGAGCACCGAGATATGTCTATGCACAGAGAAAGGCAAAAGCGTCGGTGTACCACTAGTCTCCAAGATTACAAAAAGCACCTTACCGCATCGGGTCCGTTGCCTGGTGAGTAGATCATCACAAAAATAGACTGACAGCTCGGGGAAATACTACGCCTTATTTGATATCGAGCCATTGAAAGTACCAACATCTTCGCAGAGTCTACAGTACACTGTATTGTGGTATATCTGATTGGAAGACTATCGTTCTGGCAATACAATCGCGGCTACATTCTTTTAGTACAAAACGTATGACTATGACATAGTTCTATCATTTGTCTGAGTTCTAGGTACATTCCACGGAGCTACAGCTGAGATGGAGCGCCCCTCCACCCCGCTGGGAGGTCCTCCTGGATACCCTCCAGCCCCTCCATCCTACGCAACAACCCCCAATGAGGACACCCCTACGAATATGCCAAATAATGGCTCTTCCATGCGTCTGCTGAATCCCCAGGAGGACACAGAGCAACAGTCGTACGTGTCTCCAACTAAACCCCCTCAAGCACACATAACGCCGAGGCGTAAGCCGGTCTTCAAACCAAAATGGGCAAATGACTCCTTTGATTCCAATGGCACAGGCCAATTGGATCAGGACGAAGCCAATGCAATGTCCTCCCAATGGTCTTCCTCTGCCCAGGTTGGCAAGAAAATGGAATACCCCAAGCGTCGCGTTACTGCTCGTGTGCATTTCAAGAAGCAAGGCTCACCCCCAGGGAATCCCAGGCCTTCCTCCTCCCGACGAACGTACCTTTCGTACCGTCCCTCCTCATCCACTTCCTCCTTACCTCGGGCGCAGTCTCCATCGATACTGGATACCGCTCCAAGATTACTTCCAACGACAACAGATGCTCCCACATACCTTCCATATATCCCTGCACGAGGCTCACCAACTCGCTCACTTTTATCGCGCCATGCATCTGAATCCTCTCGACCCCCACCATCAGACATCCCTTATGAGCCAGCCGATATCAACGGGAGCCCGCGTCCGGGGACGCCGTCGTCAAGATACAGTAGCAGTCCAAAGCGGCCTTTACCTCCCGCTCCCCTGTTTTCGGGACCACAAGCAGCCAGTCACTCTTCTGGTAATTTGGCGGAAGCTACAGCGATTCCGATTCAGGAAGGAGGCGATGAAGACGACGTTTTTGGCCCACAAAGTAGAGACCACAGACCAAGCCTCAAGTCCCATGAGTCCTTTCAGTCCCAATCAACCTCCACAGAAGACCTTTACTCCAAGGAAGAAGATGAGGACCATTACGGGCCTGCGCCGACGGGGAGACAAGAACGAAGACGCGGTGCCAGACAGGCACAGATGGCGAAGAAAGAAGTTCGGCTGATCAACGGAGAGCTCATCCTTGAATGCAAAATCCCCACCATACTTTATAGCTTTCTTCCCAGGAGAGACGAGATCGAGTTTACTCATATGCGGTACACTGCCGTAACCTGTGATCCTGACGACTTTACTTTAAAGGGATACAAGTTGAGACAGAATATCGGCAGTACAATGAGAGATACTGAACTATTCATCTGCGTCACCATGTACAACGAGGACGAAATTGACTTTACCCGAACGATGCACGGTGTTATGAGAAATATATCTCACTTTTGCTCTCGATCCAAGTCGAGAACATGGGGAAAAGATGGGTGGCAAAAGATCGTTGTTTGTATAGTATCTGACGGACGTAGAAAAGTACATCCACGGACGCTGGACGCTCTTGCTGCAATGGGAATTTATCAGGATGGTATCGCGAAAAATCTGGTCAACCAAAAGGAAGTCACGGCGCACGTGTACGAGTACACAACGCAGGTTTCCCTGGATGCGGATCTGAAATTCAAGGGTGCAGAAAAGGGTATCGTACCATGCCAGATGATATTTTGCTTAAAGGAAAAGAACCAGAAGAAGCTGAACTCACATCGGTGGTTCTTCAATGCTTTTGGGAAGGCTCTGAGCCCAAATGTCTGCATTCTATTGGACGTTGGGACGAAGCCCGGACCCAATTCTCTGTATCATCTTTGGAAAGCTTTTGACACCGATTCCAATGTTGCTGGTGCCTGCGGAGAAATCAAAGCCGGGAAGGGCAAGGGCTGGTTGGGCTTGTTGAATCCGTTGGTAGCGTCGCAGAATTTTGAGTACAAAATGTCGAACATTTTGGACAAGCCATTGGAGTCGGTTTTTGGCTACATCACCGTATTGCCCGGAGCACTGAGTGCCTATCGATATTACGCTCTTCAGAATGACGCCACAGGCCATGGTCCCTTGAGTCAGTATTTCAAGGGTGAAAGGCTGCATGGTCAGAATGCCGATGTCTTCACTGCGAACATGTATCTTGCCGAGGATCGTATCCTCTGCTGGGAATTGGTAGCGAAGAGAGATGAGCGGTGGGTGTTGAAGTATGTGAAGAGTGCGACTGGAGAGACTGATGTGCCTGGTAAGAAATCCTGACCTTGGTAGGTAGATGTACTTCTAATGCTTTGCAGATGCTGTACCCGAATTTATATCCCAACGGAGAAGGTGGCTCAATGGTGCTTTCTTCGCTGCCGTGTATTCCCTCGTCCACTTCAAACAAATTTGGCACACAGACCACACTATTGCGCGGAAAATCCTTCTACATATAGAATTCGTCTACCAGTTCGTTAGCTTGGCTTTTACCTATTTTTCTTTGGTAAATCCCTAGATTAGCACTAACAGTTGGTCGAGTGCTTACATTTATAGGCCAACTTCTACCTCACTTTCTATTTCATCGCCGGCTCCTTGTCAGACCCGAAGCTCGACCCCTTTGGACACAACATTGGATTATACATTTTCGTCATTCTCCGCTTTGCCTGTGTACTACTTATCTGTTGCCAATTTATTCTCTCCATGGGAAACCGGCCTCAAGGGTAAGGCCCATTCTCATCCTCCCATGGGTAATGAGACTGACTGTCGTCTAGAGCGAAGAAGATGTTCATGAGCAGCCTGATTTCCTACTCCATCATCATGGCATACACAGTCTTCGCATCCATCTACATCGTGGTGATACAGCTGAAGAGCCCGACGACGTCGTTCCATCTCGGCAACAACATATTCACCAATCTCATCGTCTCTACCGGCTCCACAGTTGGTATCTACTTCCTCATGTCCTTCCTCTATCTTGATCCTTGGCACATGTTCACCAGTAGCGCGCAGTACTTTGCTCTTTTACCTTCCTATATTTGTACTTTGCAGGTGTATGCCTTCTGCAATACCCACGACGTGACTTGGGGTACTAAAGGCGACAATGTCATCAACATCGATCTCGGTGCCGCAGTGAGTGGGAAAGGCAACACAGTGGAATTGGAAATGCCCAGCGAGCAACTTGATATTGATTCCGGCTATGACGAGGCTCTACGCAATTTACGCGACAGACTCGAAGTAGAAAAGCCTGGCGTCAGCGAATCCCAGCAGCAAGAAGACTACTACCGCGCCGTACGTACCTATATGGTCATTGTCTGGCTAGTCTCGAATGCCATACTCGCCATGGCTGTGAGCGAAGCTTACAACAGTACACATATCACCAACAACTTCTATCTCAAGTTCATCCTGTGGTCTGTGGCTGCAGTAGCGATCTTCAGAGCGATTGGAAGTAGCGCCTTTGGAGTCATCAACATCATCCATTCGATTGCTGAAGGAAGAATGAAGATGTCCTGGAAGGGCGTGAAGGTGCCGGATGCCATGTCTGATATAGGAAGCAGAGTCAGCAGTAAATTCAGCTTCTTTGGGAGAAGCAGCTGGGGAAAGGCGAGTAGTTGGGGCACTAGGAGCAGCATGGGAAAGTCGTCGAGGAGTTAATGTATAGATAGTCGTGATGTGGTGAAAAGGGCTTGGTAACAATGTTTTTGTTCTGATGACATAGCTCAGGTGTTTTATGTCCTGCTGTACGACGGCGCATGCCACGACGAACTCTAGCGGAAATGTCCTTCCAAATCAATCAATATGAAGTGTTCTTTTTCTTGTTAATACCGGGGTTACGAAAGATCTTCAAATAAGAGGAGCATGCCTCAATGTTATATGAGTATCAAATTAGCGTTATTTGAGGTCGAAGATCTGGCTCAAGTTGGCTACGTGGAATTGAAGCTGTATTGGGTATCTGCATGGGGTATCTCGGTATCTAATCGCTGACCAAATGACGTCCACATGTAATCAAAAGAAAATATCTCTCGAATGGGTGAACTTCAGGAATGCAAAGTCTCGAAGATCAAGGGAGACCCGTTCTTCAAGGCCTTTGAGGTTGTGGAGTATCTGGAACATCCCAGATCGAACCAGAGGGCTGTCGTTCCTCCTCGATCTTCACGGTCGTTTTGAGAGAATGTTGTTCAACGACCTGTTCCTCGCGAGGCATGCACCTTTGCGGATGAGCTGGCGGGGTGAGATCTGGTACTTCTGGGGAAGGCGGTAGAGCATCTTGGTTCGGACCAGACGCTGAGGGGCTAGCCTGCGGTATAGCCTGATCGATGCTAGAAGGGAGAGCATTAGGTGTTGCGAAGGAGATTGGGGAAGTTGCAGTGAAAACAGGAAGCTCCTGCCTTGTCCGTTTCACAGTAATCGGCGTGTCTGGATTTGTGACTTCGGGCGACTGCATTTGGGCTACTACAGCAGACTGAGGAACCCGCCTTGGTGTCTCCATCCTAACTCCTTCCTGGTTATTGACATCGGGCAAAGACGGTGCGGGAACCTCGACTGCGTTCTCAGACGCAGGTATAGGTGGGCGATCGAATGCAGGTGCGAGCGAGGAGGGTACATCGGCTGACATTGCCGATGCTGCTGACTGTAAAGAATGTGCTGACCCTGGTGGTGGTGCTATCGCAGTCGCATCTTGGAGAAAGCCGGAATCAATTGCAGGGTGGGGAAGCTGCTGGACTATCAAGCGTTCGGTAGGCAAATCTCTAGGTGGATTATCTTTAACAGCTTTGTCTTTTGCTTTGGTGGGCGAGCTTGGCTTTGGAGCCTTTTTGGGCGCCGCAGACTTGGTCGGCCTCCCTCTTGGCGCAACCTTCGGTTTACTTTCTCTGGCTTCATACTCTTGTCTGGGTGGGACATGCAACTTGATGCTCATCGTTCGCATCGAAGACACTAGTTGGTTTACATCCTTGCTTTGAAGCTCTTCATTCATGGCCAGGCCGGCCATCGTATTCTCTTGAGTGGACAGCGTTGGGGCGGAATCGTCCTCGAGAATTGTTGTCGTGGAAGATGTCGAAGGGAAACGAGGAACTGGAGGTTGTTTTTTGACAGGCTTCGGCTTGGCGCCTTCTGGACGAGGCGCAGGAGCCCGTGATCTTTTAACCACAAAGGGTTCAGGCTTATCTATCGTAGAACTTCGACTGAAGTCCGAACTTTTCTCAGCCGTCATAGAGCTAGCGTTCGACGATATGCTTGAACGTCGCCTTGTATGTCTCGCGGGCTGTGCATGGTGGTTTGGCAGAGAAGACTCTGGCTCCATGTCACTGGCCAGCAATGAAACATCAGCGATGGTCTTTCGTCGATTTGCCCTTGACAACAGCTTTTCTTCTTCTTCATCTGACCCGTGATGTGCTGTCTTGCCCTTTCTGTCGCGCAGCTGCATCCGCTTGGCGTCAACAACAGGAGCTTGAATGCTCGTAGGCAATCCAATCGTCGAATATCGATCGCGCCGCGCTCGACTAGCCTCAGCATTCAGATCTTCAGGCTTGCAGCTCCTGGTCTCGCGATCTGAAGGCACCAGCAATTTACTCAGCTCATGTGCAGCCGTCGCCCAATTTACAACTGGCGGTGGAGGACTTGGTGGCCTGGAATTGGGCACCTGGTGTAGACTTGCTCCTGGGAATGACCTGCGGCCTTGAGGTGGCGAAACGATCTTTGCTGAGTATGATTGAGTTGCTGATGTGTATGTCGTTTTCACTTCGGTTCTCTGCTTCTTTGGTGCCGCGACAGGAGCCGGAGGATTGACCAAAGCCTCTATTTCTTCCAATTGAGAAAGAGACCACCAGTCCGAATCGAACGGCTCGATTCCGCCCTTTGTCGTACCATTGGCCAATCCATTCAATGAATCACCGTTGATGTCCAGCCTTCCGAGCCTCCGGCTCATTTCCTGGCTTAGCCGGTTACCCACCACGGGCTGCCTAGGAGAGCCCGTAGAGACCGCCAAACCACTGATGTGGCTTAGTACACCGCTCATAAGCGCTCTATCACTATAACCGCCTTCCAAAACGCTGATAATCCGTCCACCTACTCCAAGACCTTCCTCCTCGGCCAATGCAATGACGTCGCGTGTAAAGCGGGCATAGAAACTCGTAGGGACATTTACTTGGTGTCGTTGCATACCGGGACTCTCCCATTCACTTGCATCAAAACCTGCAGATAGAAAAATAGCAGCCTTGGGTTCAGGATGGGTCGGTGCTTGACGAAGCTTTTCGGCGTGAATTCTAAGGAAGTCCCTCGCCTTTGTTAGTATCACCGAGTATTTATCTTCATATAATTGCCAAAACTCGGCCTCGGTCTTCCATGATTGCAAATGAACGTTCCAAATATTCTGTCCATGCGCGTTCTCAATGCATAAACTTGCGTTTCGTACCTTGTCATCGTCGCCCATTTCGCAAGGGTATGAATTGATATCATGCAGGCTGAAGTATCCAATGGCGGTCTTCTTTGATACGGGCACATTCTTTGGCATTGATGCCACTCTTGAATTATGTGCCCACGCGATAGATTGCGACCCATCACCATGATGTAGGTCAAAATCGATGATAGCCGCGTGGGTCAGCCCATGAGTCAGTACCGCATGGCCTATACCGACATGAACGTTGTTAAGCCAACAGAAACCAGACGGCATGTCTGCAGAGCAGTGGTGCCCCGGAGGCCGAATGCATACAAAAGCCCGCTTCGGTCCTTGCTCTCTGAACACAGAGTCAATACCTTCACAAACACCGCCTAATGCACCTTCAAGGGCATGCAGCGATTCTGAGCAGAGGTAGAGGTCTCCTTCATGTAATTTTGGCTGTTCTGTGTGGGTGCTGCCATTATGTTGCCCTGTTGCGCTTGGCCTCGAGAGCTCTTTTCCACTGAGTGCAAGCTTCGATTCTGCTGCATCACACATCTGACCAAGCTCACTCATCCACTGAGCACCATGTATGGCAGTAACAGCGAGCGATCTCAGAGGTAATCTTCGCGCGGTCTTCTGTATCCTGAACGGCGGTGGTGAAAAATTGGAGGGAAGTTTGCTGGGATGAGGAGCAGCGTGACCCTCCGCGTGTCGTCCTCCAAGCCGAACATACGCCGTCGCTAGACCAAGTACAGAGGCATGAATACGTTCGGGACGCTCCACAATAGTACTGAGATTGGCCCTTGAAGTTCTTGGTCTTGAGAAGCGATGACCATAACAGTCGTCCTGGAGTATTGCCACCGCCTGGGGTTCCTGGGCAGCGTTACCCCCAGCATCATGTGATTCAAGCTCTTTCGCAAAGAATTCACGCGCAACAGAAGCAGATGTTGGAGGAGGCCGAGATGGTTCTTCTGTGGGAGGCGGAAGAGGTGATCTAGCGCCCATGCTTGTGCTGGGTGAGGATGCGACATGCGAGGAGGTACGGCGAAGTGCGGGAGATCGTGTTGGTGTCACGGCACCAACACCTTGTAGAGAACTCAATGATGTACGTTTGTGCAATGTTGGTGTTGTAGAGCGCTCATTGCTTCCGATGGAGCTAGAGCTAGGGGCTCTCCGAAGAGGTGTTTTTGTAGAACGGTTTGAGCGAAGAGGAGAAGATGTCCCATGGCCATTTGGAGTTGCCATATTTTGGGTGACTGGCGAAGAAGCTGGAAGGGCTGGTGCAGCCGCTGCAGGCAGTGGATGTCGTTTCACGTTACCAGCGGGCGCACCTACGTCGTTGATTGTTGATTGAGACATGGCTCTGTCGCTAGAATGCTGTGCTTTAAGACACAGTGGCCTGCATATCTTCTATATTATACTCTTCAAATCGCCTGGCAGCAGCTGCTGACAGCAGCTGCACTGAGTGAGAACTTCGCCATCAAAAGAGTATGATTCCACCCCAAACGAGACACGAAATTTGAGTTCGCGTTTGACTCGCAAACGCGCTCCAGTCAACAACTCCTTCACGAGGGATCGCGGACTCTCATTCTCCCCTGCCGAAACGTCCAGCCTACCCTTTGCACTGTTGAATCTCCAAATAAATTGGTTCTTTAAGTACTGTATCAAGCATCCTAAGAATAGATTAATCAATGGCGCCCTTCCTTCCACCAAAGCGAACTCTGATCCGTTCTCTTCCAAGTAACATCAATAACAATTACCCTGTACTCTGAGCCCAAAAGCCACTGTACTTTACACTATCTTCATTACACGGCAATGCAGGAAACTTGGCCTGACACATACCCTTGCTATCGTAACCCTTCTGATACATATGTACCTTCTCTAGCAATATCGATCACTCTTTACACCAACAGACGTTCTCGCATGCATGGCTTGTCTAGCTATACTTGAGAGTTTCTTCCAGTTTGACTATGTGTAGCTGATGGCTGCCCTTGGACTTCCTGCGCCATGATCTCATTACGAATACATGGAATATCTGCAACGGATCCTTAGAGGGGATGATCCCTCGAATGGTGTTGAGCCTGGGACCAAGGCGGTGCTTTCTACGACCCATCTCGAGGGGGAAATGGCGTCCTTAGAATATTACATGTCTGCCTATAATGGTCATATGTTCGCTGTGCCAGGTCCACAGCTTAATGCCTCACCGGACCGGGCGAGGCTCTAATACTTTTACGTGGTCACACAAATTGTTAAAGTCAGGCCGGTTGTTACATGGCTGCTTTCCTGTCGGAGGTCTCGAGGTAGACTCCTGCTGAAGCCCGGTAATTTGAGAGGCTGATTCTGGGTAGTCAACCACTTATGAGCTTCGCCAGCCGTTTTCAAAGCTTGTTGCCGTCATCTTCGAAGAGTGTACGCAAGTTGTTGCTACGTGTAGCTTAGCAACTACGTCGTACGCTTTTCGTTGTGTAATAACCGAATCTTGGATGGCAAGGATAGTGAGTCTGCCGGGACAGTAAAAGGCCTCGTCTGGCGTTCTTTTGTTCAAATCGCATCATCTCTTGCCTCTGGTTCAAACTATGTCTTATATTTGTGTCACCTCCTCATGCATGCACTCCTCTTTTGACCACCCTCCTTAAATCCTCCACACCGTCTACGAACGCAGTCTGCTCTTCCCAACCCTCGTCATCCTAGCCTTTTCCTCCGTTACAATTTCCTCGGTCGAGCAAGTCTCTCACCGATCCCCCAGGTCGGGCAAAGCTGCATATCAAACGCCATCCTCTGAAACCACCCGCCGCACACCTTTTCCCTCTTGCGCACCCGGCAGGATCAACAGCACGTGAGAGGCTTTCTTCGGTCACATCGCCGCTGGCACATACTGCAACGTGACCCTTCACGGAATTCGCACTTATGATACCAGCAACCGCCAATCTGACGGTCAGCTGCTCCCCAGGCCTCGCCGCAAATTTCTCCTTCGTCTGCGATCAGGGTGGCCAGTATGATCTTCTCAGTCTCGCTCTCGGGATATAATGCTCGAACGGTATTATCATTGCCAGCAGCTGAGGCGAGCCTTGAACGAGACGCACGCAAAGTGATACTAACGAATGCAAAAAGATTCTTTCCGGCGGGCAAAAGATAGGGTTATAGATTGAAAAGATGTCGAGTTCAATGGGATTGGGGACCGCGGATCTCAGTATCACCAGTACTAGGGTAGCAAACAGTACATAAGCTTCTATCCCAATTAACGTGTTGTTAAAGCTCTCATTACAATGTCCGCCTTCGTCGAGAGCATCAGCGGCCGCCTCAAGAGCGTGATTAGTTCGACATCAACATACCATCAGATACTTGACTTTGAAGTGCTGTGTGTTGTTAACGTCCAGTTTCCAGCGCGGCAATACTCGCCAGGTGTTCTTGTGGTCGAATAATTTCTACTGATACACCTCAGAGGGTGCATTTGGGATGATGGCCTCTAGATGGTAGCTCTATTAAAGGAAACGCCGTCTACAGTAACAAAGCGCAGTCAGACTAAAGGGTGCTGATATCACGGATCTCGAGCATCTAATGGAGGCGTAATGGAGGGCCGACCCCTATACCTACCTATAACCCTAGCCCTGAGTCTTGGCGCTTGCCAGGATGAACGTTCCTTCTACCACCAGGTAAAGTATTTTTTGAGTAGCGATCCGGTATCATCATGACTCTCACCAACCCAAATCAAATACTCTGAACACCTCTAACTGATCGATATTCAATAAACACCATTAGTACCAAAGCCAGAGTCGCTATCAAGTATGTAGTGTATCCGCCGTAGATGATATCTCGTTATCTGTCTTTCACTGCAGCGATGTCAACATCTGCACAATCAGCAGCTCTCAAATTCGAGATCATAGCGAAATGCTCTGTCAGTAAACCTTTCGTCTTTAGAAAAACATCTCGCATCTCTATGCTTATTGCCGAACACACTAACGCACTCTTTGTAACTTCAAAGACCACCAAAGCTCGCGCATCGAATCTGATTCTACCACATGGACCGGTGTCATTACCCATGTTCATGCCCGTCGCAACGCAAGCCTCGCTCAAAGGACTCACGCCTCAGCAGCTGGCCCAGACAGGTTGCACGCTATGCTTGAACAACACGTATCATCTGGGCCTGAAACCAGGTCAAGAGACGTTGGAAAAGATCGGCGGAGCACATGTATTACAAGGGTGGAACGGTAACATACTAACGGATAGTGGTGGGTGAGTCCGCTGGTGGGTGTTGCTTTTCGTTTCCTAGGTGCACGGACGGTAGGAGTAAATTGCTAAAAGTCATTGAACACTTTCCAGATTCCAAATGGTGAGTCTACTCAAATTGGCCAGAGTTACAGAAGAGGGTGTACGTTTCTTGAGTCCACATGACGGAACGCCAATGTAAGTCACTTGCTGTGAGAGTTTTTCCTCCGGTCTTGAAGGCTGAGGAAAGCAAGGCTCCTGACGCCAGAACATTCAATATCCCTCCAAAATACCATCGGTTCCGATATAATAATGCAACTTGACGATGTGATCGCCACCACATCTCCAGATACTGCTCGAATGAAAGAAGCAATGGAGAGGTCCATCAGATGGTTAGACCGTTGCATTGCTGCTCACAAGAAGCCTGAGAGCCAGAGTTTGTTCTGCATCATCCAAGGAGGACTGGATCTGGCATTGAGAAGGGTGTGCTGTGATGAGATGGCCGCAAGGAACACGCCTGGTGTAGCTATTGGCGGCTTGTCAGGAGGTGAGGATAAGATCTCGTATTGTGTAGTGTAAGTGCGAAAATTACCTCGCGTGGAGCTTTTGCAGTGTTGACGTAGCAGTTCAGTGTCAGTACTTGCACGGACCGGCTGCCGCAGAACAAACCACGCTATGTGATGGGCGTAGGGTATCCTGAAGACCTAGTCGTCTCCGTGGCACTGGGCGCCGACATGTTTGATTGCGTATGGCCCACAAGGACGGCCGTAGGTTCTATGCACCTCTGCAGTGGCTTTGCGAGCTGATAGACTGCAATCAGCGCTTTGGCAATGCAATAACCTCAACCGGCACCCTAAACCTCCGTCATGCCTCTTTCGCCAACGACTTCGACACCATAGATGCGGACTGTGACTGTATCTGCTGCAAGCCAGAGGATCAGGGAGGTCTTGGGATTACCCGAGCATACATCTATCATGTAGCATCCAAGGAAACCGCTGGCGCCCATCTGTAGGTGCTCTAACTCCCTCGATAATATGAGACGAAAAGCCTGATCCAGATTTTGTCATACAGGCTGACCATGCATAACGTACACTACCAGCTCTCCCTGATGGGTAGAGTGCGAGCGGCGATCATCGAAGACCGATATCCAACTTTCCTACGTGAGTATTTTGCGAATATGTATGACGGAGATGTGAAAAGGGCGCCGATGTGGGCGGTGACGGCGTTGAGGTTGGTAGGGGTGGATCTTCATGCATAGAGGAAGCGTCCGTGGACACCATGGCATCGAAGTATGTATCGGAAATATTGAATCCGCATATTCGAGGCAATGCTTTCCTTATCAGAGATTGCTGATCTATCGTCTACTTTTCTTGAAGGTACGAAGCCCAATGTACATGCTCTGCCTCCATACACAGCATTGGCCGCAGTACCTTTCTTGCCCATGGTGTTCGTGAAGCCATTGTTATCGACAGAGGTCTTTGTCTGCCCTTGGTGCCTGATTTCGCCACCCTCTTGTCAGTTCCCATCCTCCATAGTCGTTATCATCGCGCCTCTCGTTTGTTTCCTGGTGCTTGGTCTCTTAGGTTGAAAGTACGAGAGAAGGTCTGAACCCAGTCACTCGAAAGGATGCGTAGGTCAGAGCTGCGCCAAGCTGACATCACGTTTTGAACTTTCATCTTTATGTGTGATTTGAGGAGCGTGCACTCTCGCAAAGGGCGCTTGATTAAGAGGGTATAGGCGTCAGCAATTTCCATTGCAGTGCAAGAGATCGTCAACCTCTTGGAGGATTCTTGAGGATGAATGGAAGGTTCACCATGGACATTCCGGTACGTTGACAAGATATCGTTTCTTTCAAATGCCTCAGTCACAGTAGTTCCAGAGAAACGACCATGTCCCACAGGACTAAATCACTGACCTATGTTGTCAATATCACAATCCTGTACTAGGTATTGAAGAAAGACCTCCGCTGTGACGCTGTCCCTTCATATGCACATGGTCGCACAGCTCTCTGAAAAAGTCCTGGTCAGTCACCATTCTCTCGAAATGGTGAAACAACTTCTCAGCGACAGCGACATTACTGAAATATAATCGCATGGCTTCTTCAACGCGCGTCTTCTCAATCCTATCTATGTCCGGCCGCAGTAATCTTAGTTGTGCCTCGTAAAGTTCATGCACTTGGTTGAAACGTTTGGCTTGAGTGATGCGCTCCGTTGGCAGCGTTGACAGTGTTGATGTGGTTGAGGCTACTGTTGGTTGGTTTGGGTGAGACTCCGCTCGAGTGGGTTTGGTATGAGTATGTAAGGTATGTGGCCGTCGCTTTCAAGGTCGAGGGGTTGGATCCGAGTGGACTGATGCTCTGTCAGAATACCATTCAAGTAGGAACAAAAGGCCGAAGTTCTTCGAACGAACCTAGTGACGTCTATGCGGTTGGGTATACGTGGTATGAGGTGGCAGGGGAATAATGTTGATGTGTTGATAATGAAGGCTAAGTTCGATGGAGGTTATCAATCAGACATGGGTTAGAGACTAGGGGGTGGACAAATATTTGGCAACCTTGCTATACACGTTTGTAGCGTGTTGAAATGACTAACACCAACTTCCATGGTAGCTAGAGAGTATTGTTATGCGTTCACAAGTGATCACAAAATCCAATTCCTAGTATGAGCTCAGTATACATCAAATATGAGCGATCCATCCACCAATACCCTGATAGATTTGCCAAGGTAACCGAGATATACAAGCCACCCCTGTCCCAAACATCGTTGACAAATGAGTGTCTTCTCTGATACACACGATCCTTTTGTCTTCCTCCAATGCTCCAAGTAAAGAAAATCCACAGTGTCCGTAGAATCCCTCTTATTAAAGCGCATCTATATGATCCAGGCAACCTTCACTCCTTGCAATTTGCTCTAGTCCTCTCCATCAAACCAAACCAACATTCACCTTCCCCATCCCATAATTCTCCCCTGTCCGCCGCTCCCTCCTCCCGGGCTGGCCTTTCCCTGAAGTTTTTGCAAAGCAGCCTCAGCAGCGTCTTCTTTGGCTGTATTGACGTACTGCCCGTCGTACCAGTATTTGGCAGGAACAGTCTGGCCGCTGACGCTGACCGTGCACGACCAAGCAGTGCGCTTACCCCGGCGATCGGAGAGGACGTTGTATGAAGGTGCTGGGATGCGGCGGGCTGCACAATGCTCTGTGTAGATGTCAGATGCTTTGGTGATACATCGAACGGCATTAGGGACGCGCTAAAAATGTGCGAGACCGCAGGAAAACAAAGAAAATTAGAAACTTGAGGGTGGTCTTCTCAGGAATCAGAAGACCCTTTGCTCCAAAAGGTGCATTTGGCAAGGTCTCATACACGGTAGAGAATATATGGACATAGAGTCGTGTAAAGAAGGTTTTTTAAACAGGTGGTAGGATGGACAAACCTTGGAGCTTATCCTGCCAGGTAGAGGAGCGCTGAGCAACGCCCGAGGAGAGCGTGGACATCCTAGATAGTGTGGATGGGGCGTACGAATTCAAAGGACTTCCAAACGAACACGAAGGGCGCGAGGGGAAGAACGGGTCGAATGGTCTGATGTTGAGATTGGCCGACGACGAGCGGTGTGGGTACATTGAATTTGTAGTGCACAAATTTTAGAGATTTTTGTATATAGAGGAATTAGATTGTAAATGGTTGATCAACAGACAAGGGGGATTTGTATTTCGAGGCAAAGCGGTGAGGTGAAATGAAAGAAGGCAAATCTATTGAGTACCAAGAGGATAGTCGGTGTATCTATAGATTGGGGAGGAGGGTAGAGCCGATGGCATCTGCATCGGCTACATGGTCAGGGATCGATAGTAGAACAGCAGGGCAAGGCCAAAGCAAGACCAAGGAGAATCAGGTGAGGCATGTGGCCGTCAAGTAAGATGAAGACATGTAGAAGAGGTAGAGAGGCGTTCATGCAGGATCGTATGATTCAAATTTCCCAATCCCCAATTCGAAGAGTGTCTCAGATGTTGACGACGTTAGCTTAAACCCCACAGGTATTTGCTCAAGTTCGGAGCTGAAGGATCGCAACGGGATCCAAGCGTAGGGGCCGAAAGGAGGGATTGGTGGGTGGAATTGTTCAAGAGTGTGCTGGCACTTGTGGTGTCTGTCTGAGGAATTCGAGAGTGGTTAGGAAGCGAAGTAGTTTCGTGGGAGAAGGGCCAGCTGATTCGGCTAGAAGGGGAATGGAGGCCCAAAGGAGGGCTATCAAAACGGACAATAAGAGGCATTTGATATGACGTTGCATGACTCAGTACGGGTGGTTGAATAAGCTGCTGAATCTGTCAAGTGTCAACATGTTTTGGTATGAGAGACTTGGGCTATCATCATCGAGGTGTCCGTCGCTAGCGATCGATAGGTTGACGAGGGGAAGCGGTGGGAGGCCCGACATATTGGTACCGAGACGTGTTGGACCCAGTACTATCCGAAGGGGCCAGATTCATGGCTGGCGGAGCTACCAATGGAGAGTGATAGATCTCTGAAGAACGGGGCTGAGGGAGAATGAGTGGTAGTAAAGCGGAAGGAGCGAACGGCTCCGGGAGGGGGGAAGATGGGTAGGGTATCTCGGGTATCACTGCCGTTTGAGCTAATTGGTGCTAACTGCTAAGTACCACATCAGTGTTTGACTTGATCTTGATTTCCGGAAGAACACTATATAGCTTCTAACCCTCCTGCTCTGGCGTTGGGCTGCAGTAAGGTCCTATAAGATGATTCCGTAGTCCAACTTTTGTCATAATACATCTTTCAGAGGGACCGTGCGCCCATGTTCGTCCAATATACTGTTGTAAAGTCGAGCGAATCAATACCATGTCAACTAATCTCACACGAGTTCCAGAAGGCAAGAGATCTGGAACAGATCCGGGTATCTCAGACGTCAAATATGTGATATCCCGTTGACCATATCCCCAATGCCGTTGGCCCCCATCCCATGCTCAGACGAATGTAACATAAGATGGCGTTGATAATAAAACATGATGTGAAGAATTGAAACATTAATCGTCAAGTAAGATCAATCCAAATATACTCATAACCAAACAAGCTTTCCCCGACAGCCACATTAGCAACTGATCTGTCGTATGAGCACAGGGGGGCGGAGAGATGTCTTCTCCCGTCTATTGAACACCTCATCCATCAAACGCCTAGGTCCTACGTACTCCATGTTCATCTTAGTTGGAGACTTGGTGAGCATCGGGACCGCCATCTGGACACGACTCTTCTGATGCCAGCGGCTCTTGATGCAGTCATCGACAAGAGCGATCAATCCAGAAGCGACAATAACACTGGTCACAATTAGTATGTGTCTCAGAAACTTTGTCTTGCTTCAAGATTGAAACACTTACTCCGCCAGGTCAGAGGAATCACCCATCACCGACTCCTCCAACATCAAAGCACACGGAGGGACCCATCCCCCTTTTGCAACTTCTTCTTGTAGCTCCGAGCTACTCTGAGGAACCGGTACAATGTGCGCCAGCGAAGCCGAGGTCTTCGTATTGCAGAGATGATATGATATCTCTTTGAAGTTGCCTGATGCTACAGCGATCCGCTTCCAAACATACTTCGTACCCCAATACTCAAACTCATATCTTTCGGAGGCCTTAGCTCCTTGACGTCGGATCTCAAGATGGGCGTAATTTGAGAATTCTAGCAGTGTAGTATTCGTCGAGACCTGCAAATTACTTGAAGTTTTCGAAGATGAGACTTCGTCTTCATTATCGAACTCATTCTCATGCATAGTGTTGTAGCCAGAGTCCTGCCTCTTCAAATTCTTTATGGTTGGAACTTTCGAGTCAGACTTTGACCTTAGGCTGGAAAGCGCATGGCTCATCGACCGTTGTAGAGCAGGCCTTTTCATTATAGATGGCTTGGTGCATTTCATACTTGTATGGCAGATTTCCCGGCCTGAGTCCCTACAATACCGACGAAGAGAAAACTCTCGACGCTTCAAATCATGCATCCGAAGATGGAAGAGACTTAGATCAACATCTCCTCCATCGTAGGTCTGAGCTTTTGTATCGACTCTGAGATTCATATTGCCATCCAACGTCGAATCATCGTGCCTGATACATAGTCTCTGGGTTGAGGGAAAGTACTCGGCAAATTCTTGGGGCGAGGATGCCAGAGGCTTCGGAGCTACAATCTCATAGCCATCATATGGGACGTCGTATGGTGGGAGACCCTGATCCTGATCCTGATCTGGGACTTCTGATGAGAGGCTGGATGCGTATGTCTCTACCGACACCTTTGGCTCCATACAGTCACGAGATGAGTATCGCGGTAGGTCCCAGCCATCTTCTCCGTATGGGCTGCTGGGCTGTTTGTATTGCTGTACAGATGGGCGAGCGCTGTTGTCCGTTGGTGCGGTGCTCGCCGAGTTATCGGAATACACGCTGTAATCCGAACACGAGCTGATCTTGCTACTTCCCGTGACCCGATCTTGGGAGATTTTTGCAGGCATATTTGTGTATCTAGCCGTGCAACAGATAGGTTCGTTCTGCAATTGGTGGCAAGCGTCAGGTCAACGTTGCTTCAATGGAAAAGTGATGCAAGAACAACGCTGCGATAAGGTGATGAAAGATAGGGCGAGGATGAAGTCAAGTCAAGCATAAGATGTTCTCACAATCCGTGGGCTGACAATCCGGGATGGTGAAAGCCGCGCTCATGACAAAAGGACGGGCGGTTGATGTTGCCTTTCCGGCCACCACCTCCAACCAAGGCGCTAGAATAAACTACTTTGGGCTAGCTCAACTACAGTGCTCCTCTACTTAATATCACACACCTCTCATTCGCTGTGAGCGCATATTCTTGGAACGGCTCGAAAAGCCCGCAGTTCAAGGAACATTCCCTTCAGCTCCATTCAGAGTCGGCAGCACCCCTCCATCAGCCATGCAGCCTTCATCTCATCCCACCATGCACACGCAACTCCTCAGCAAACCAACGCGTGGTTGGCGCAAGTCAACGCCATCGCACCTTTGCAGTACAAGCTAATTCTCGCGGGGCAGACCACTCGACCACCCTTGTTGACACCTTTGGGCTCATCCGTCCATACAAATTAAAGTTTTGCGCCTTGGGTACCTGCTCCTTGGAGAACTGCCGATGAAGAGAACTGCGTAGCGTCTTTGCGCAGCACAGGTGACAGAATTACAACTCGGATCTTGGCCGTCCATCAGAAAGACCGTCGCCGCTGTCTACCGCGCAATGAACTTAAAGTAGGTCGCTCACTACTTACGCGCCGTGGCTAGTTCATCATGTGTTCAGCAGTAGCATACCTTGACTCTCTGTAACCAGATGCTGAAAAGGCACTGCTTCATGTCATGCATATTGCGTTGAGACAAGCGCGCTGAGCTGGAGGACTCAGCAAATATGACAAAAGCGTGTCGACGCTACGTCTGTCGGCATCTTAATTTCCACACTATGGTCTCTCTTAACATAGCGCCACATTGGTAATGCCTACGGGTACGAGACATTTGATGTACCGCTTGCCGTCTGTGAATGAGCGCAACCTGACGTACTGAGCACACGATGAAGATTCAACGTCGCGATGTCTTATTAATCTGGGACAACTATCAACGCTGGCAGTAAGACCTTAGACGCTTTGTGATAATGAGACTTACGATCCCTTGCAAGCCATGAGTCCCAATTTACCTCACGGACCGTTGCTTACGCGGTTGCCGTTGCCTACAGGACTCAGGTACCGTCCGTACAGGCTAAGCCTCGAAGGATTTCAACGATGAGGCTGTTGGCGGACTTGAATTTCCATTCGTTCCCAAGAAGATACTCCCCTGTTTATTTGCCTTGCGCTTCTGCCACGCTTTTTTAGATGCTCAAGTTGGGTGGTAGGCAACGACGAGCCGCTGCGCCCTGTGTTCTTTGCTCACCGCAAGATCCTGACCGCCATGTGCTCCACGCTTCCGAAGGACTCAGCTCTTACTTCTGCCGCTACGGTGCAAAGGCTGTAGACTCAGCCCAATTGGGCTGCAGTCCTCTGTATGTGCACACCTTGGTAGGGCACTTGGGAGTTGATCCATGTTGCCTTGATCAGCTACCCTGCATGTTCTGCCCCAAGATGTTTCCTACTCTTCGTAGTGTATGCCCCCTCGACCATGTCTAGCGGTCACATTATGGCCTCTTCAGAGCTGCCCAAGATGTCATGTATGTGAATTGATCCACTCAGCCCTCCTGCAGCAATTATGAGCCGTCCCCAGGGCGGTCAAGAGCCACTTTCTGAGTGACAGTCCCATGGGTTCTCGCTTGCTAGAGCCGCCGCTGAATGTTGCTATTCGTAACACGCTCTTCATGGGATCAAGAATAATACAAATCTCCAGAGGGTGGAATGAGCACAATCATCTACGCCGAAGACACATGGTCTCCCATTTGATTCCGGACCGACGAGCTCGATAAGGTCGTTTGTAACCCTCTATGTAAAATCGATGAGGGAGCGATCTTGGTGCTTGGCTGCTATAGGCATATGACTTTCGCAAAAATGACTCGACGTTCGTAGCTCAAGGTTTTTGATGGGACCAATCGTTTCCCGCAAAGTCGTATAAGGTAGAGGACAGCAGGCTTTTTGTCAATAGATTGATCACAGATAAGGCCAAAAGTAACGTGTTCTCGAAAACAATGCTGATCATTGAAGCCAACATCCTGATCACCACAGCTTTCTCTTTTGTGGTGGCTTGCCTCGCCAACAGACAAGGCGCCGCTGATCTATAGGCATGATTGAGAAGACGGACTAGAACATGCCCGTTTGTAAACGATTGAAGATTTTGCATGAGCTCATCGATAGCATCAGTAATCCCATACCCTGGAGTGGATTGCTTGTGTTTAAAGCGTGAGTTCTGTCTAGAAAAGCCCCATATCTTCGAGGTTCTGCTTAATAGGATCAATATCGTACAACGGATCAACATTGATCACATCATTATCTTCGCCATCTGTATCATCATTCATAATCCAGTTCTCCCAGAAGCGTAAACCTTCCACGCCTTCTTCGCGACAAAGTGCTCCCTTCTCTTCGGCCATCTCCAATTCCTCATTTGCAACGCCTACGCTCCATCCAAAGCGCTGTGCTGCCTCTTGGGCTGTGATCCCCCTTCCGAACGCCTCGACATCCCAGGGCACGTTATTGTTAGAGAGCGACGAGTGCAATTCCTGAAGCCATGTGAGCAGCTGCGCGATGGTCTTGTCGTCAGTACGATCTGCTTGCTGGACCACCAGGAGACCGTTTTTGAATTGACGTAGCCGTACAGGCAATTTTAGCTTCTCCCATAGACGGGCTGCTTTCTCAAATTCCAGGGGACTGATGAGCTCGACTCCGCCTCTTGCGCGATTGAAGACAGCCCAGAGGTCGACGAGACTCATGATGCCACCTTCCTTGCGTAGAACGCTCTTCGAGTCATCGGTCAGGTACTCGGCAAGATTTCTAGATAGCTCGGAGAGGTAGAGGGACTCGGAGCCAGCGCTTGAACCAAGCATGTTCTTTGTTGTTACCATCGATAGAGCTTTGGCCGAATCGGCGATAATCTGGTTGGCATCAGCAGACCCATCGTCAGACTTCTTTGCAAAGCTCTCAGCAAGTGCAACTATCTCCTTGGCCGATGCCATGAGAGCGTCCAGGTCTTCAAAGGCGGACCCAATCACAGCTTCATTTTTCTTGCGGAGCTCGAGACCTTTGGCTTCAAGGCCGGCAATACCAGGAGCTCTTGGCCGGTCTGATGGTGGTCGAGCTCGACCATCTAGTGTCATCCCGTTACCAGAAGCGTAACTCGAAGATGGGTATTGGTATGAATCTGGCACCGGAGGGGCATGCTGGAGCAACCATTTGCGTTGCACCATTGCACCCTTCAGCTTCTCACAAAAGCCCTTCTCGCCACCTGCTCGGAACGAAAACTTGACGCACTCTGTGTCGTTGTCAAGACTTTTGCTTGCTCCGTCCAAAGTCGTTCCAGGGGACTCAGGGCGCTTGAAATACTCTCCGTGATCACCTGGCGCTCTATCCTTAATGGATGATAGAGACAAACCGCACATTTCACAGGTCAACAACGATGGGTGATTTAGGAATGTACATCTAGGGCATTGAAAACGTGAAATCTGGGGAAGAGCAATTATCGAGCTTGATGTTGCCTCGTAATAGTCATTTCTCGAGTCGTCGTTGTATTGACCATTGGGCTCAACAAGCGGCTGCGCCAAGGCTTGATAGGTAGATTGGCTGGATTGTCTTCCCACAGCGTTCTTGACGGCCGCCTTCAATATGTGCGGGTACGATGGCTTGATGCCGCAACTTAGGCAAGGTTGGAGAATCATGTTGGGGTTTGCTGTGGCCGGGTCGAAGTTCGAGGGCACTGGGTTGACGAACGAACAGATCGTGCAGACCCACGTTGCATTGCTGGGTCTGGGAGTGCTGGAGCCTGGGCCTGGATATATAGAAGAGCTTCCACCACTATGTATGGGGAAGGCATTGGAGCTTCGCGTAGGAGATCGCGCTTCGCTTTGGAGGTTTAAGGTCGTCGATTGATCCCGGCCCTGGATCGGTAACCGCCTGGCAGCCTTGGGATGCAGGGTGACCTTTGGAGAGGACTTGAACCAGCGTGGCTAAAGAGTATCAGTACACATTCGACAACGCGAGAGCTGTCCAAACCCTTACGTAGAAATCATATCCATCGACGCTCTTCAGCTCTATTGCGGTTGGGTTCCGTCTGGGCTCAAGGTCGTCGACATAACAAGCCCGATGGGTGGTCAAGTAGGCCTTACCGTTCTGGAGGCTTGGTATTTTGTATTTCCTATTTGCGTGTACCATCAGCACATCTAGCTTCGATATTCATTTATGCTTTCCTTGACGCTGGAAGATCGTTTACCCTTGGTAAAGGCCCACTGCATCTTGGACGAAGAGTAAAGTCTCCTCAGGAAGTAGGCAAGGCCGATCAGCAGGGGTAAGTTCCAGATGCTGGAGGAACATTCAGTATCATAGCTTCAACAGAAGTCATACCTTCATAGTCTTTGGTTCCCATCTGCCTGCGGAATGACGCTTCGGGCCTTAGTGAGGCTAGGATAGTTCTAGTCCCTAATCCGTTAGATACTTTAAAGTCGGACTATTTGCGGCGGCTTTCATGTTCGTCCTCATCATTATTAACAAGATTCACTGTATACACGTCCTACCATCTGTGTCCGTCTACTCTAGTTGGCCTGTCAAATATTGAACTTTTTTCTAGCCTTGCCCTTTCTCTCTAAGCTTTCTCGATGAGCGTTGGTGCTCCAGGCTGGCACTTACCGCCGACCGCAACTTACCAAATGTCATGTGCGTTTAGCAACTCTTCAACACCTGCGCCTCACTCCTCATGCATATCTGACCCCCAAGCAGCTAATCCTGCCTTCACGTCGGTTGCTGTCAGACGAACCTTTGCGCGATCCACCCCATCAGCAACCCCGCCTCCCTCGGCATCACCAGCAAGCAGTTCATCAACTGTGGAGAGGGCGAAGCGTGACTGGCCAGAGTCTGTAAGACTTTACGTACAGAAGGCTTTTGCTCCGGAGAACCCTGTACAAGGCATTAGTCGGCAAGATATGGAAATAAAGCTGAAGGAGGTCATCTCAAATGCAGTGGAAAGTAATACTCTACTCACAACTGATTGGTCAAATTTGCCGTTGCCCCAGCATATGATCTTAGAGGAACGTACAAGGGCTACTCAGATGCATCAAATCCCACCTTGGGGAAACGGGGTGGCTCCCTTGAGTTTGCACGACACTAACCATAAGAGCACTGATACATTCTCCAAGAAAAGGAAGCCCGCTGAATTGGATACCTACCAATATACACAGGAAAATGTTCCTCCTTGGCGGCTAAATGCTAACAATCACAATGTCTTCGAAGACCGGATATCTCACCCTGACAAACGCCAAAAAAACGAGGGGACAGGAAAAGGATCAAGTAAGTCCCATAATGAAAAGGCGAACCGAAAGAAGCGTTTTGAAGACGGTCAACCTGGACACATGTCCCGGCAGCCTTTCATGCCAAGCAAAGTCAGCCCCTGTCAGCCGGATATGGACCAGGGTCCCGTTGTCGGACGATGCCAGGATCTGGAGAAAAAGTACTTTCGACTTACGTCTGCTCCGAACCCGGACACCGTACGCCCACTACCAGTGCTAGATAAGACCTTGGACCTGTTGAAGAAGAAGTGGAAGAAGGAAAACAACTATTCATACATATGTGACCAGTTCAAGTCTCTCCGTCAAGACCTGACTGTGCAGCATATCAAAAATGATTTCACTGTCAATGTTTATGAAATACACGCTAGAATCGCTCTAGAGAAGGGAGACCTGGGTGAGTATAACCAGTGCCAGACGCAACTGCGGGCACTGCATTCGCAGCATCTTGGAGGACATCCGGAAGAGTTCAAGGCTTATCGTATCCTATATTTCATTCATACATGCAATCGTACCGATATGAACGACGTCTTAGCAGATTTGACAGCAGAAGAGAAGAAAGACCCTGCCGTAAAGCACGCGTTGGAAACCCGCTCCGCTCTCGCACTGGGGAATTATCATCGCTTCTTTCAACTCTATCTCGAAACGCCTAACATGGGCGCTTACCTCATGGACATGTTTGTCGCTCGAGAACGTTTAGCCGCCTTATCAAACATATGCATAGCGTACGTTATCAGGTTCTTGGGTCCTTGGTTACGCTAACAATATTTACAGATACAAACCTGACGTTAAGCTCCGCTTCTTCACGGAAGAACTCGGCTTCGAATCCGACGATGAGAGCGCACGATTCATATGCGATCGTGGCGGCCAAGCTTTCCTCGAAGAACGTGAGGGCGAAGTGAGATTGCTCACTGGCAAAGCCCTGAGAGTCTTCGAGCCTGCTCGAAACGCTTCATTCAAGAAAGTCGATATCAAGGGCCAGATTTGATGCTACTTAATCTCCCCGAAGTTTCTCATCGTCTTTTACACGCGCGCTCTCCTCCTCTCTTCGCTTTTACAGCAGGGAGAAAGGCGACAGTGGGATACCCAAACTTTTCATATTCTATTCTTCTTTACATTTATGCCTCCGTTGCCATGGCTTTGCTTGCAACCTTCTCCTTTAGCCTCGATCCCAGACATCACGAGGTCGGCACATCCTCGGGCATAGATGGGTCGAAACACTAACCTCTAGGAGTTCGTATGTCGTTCGTGACCGGGTACGCCTTGCAGTATTGAAGGATTTGTGGGGTCAGCGTGGTTTATTCGTCGGCATCATCAATCAATTCTGGCACCATGAAGCACAACAGCATAGCCTGGAACGGTCTTTCTCACTGAAATCTGGTGACTGAATCTTTCATTTACTCCATGAAGATATCGCGTGGTATACAAAGCAAGATGACTCAATCAGGCTCAGGCGAGTTTCGGAGTTTATCAAGCAACTTGGCGAGGGGTATTGCCATCAGCATTCAGCTTGTGAGAAGCATTACCTGTCCCGCTTTAATTGCCCACTTCAGGCTTTGAACAAGATCCCAATTTGATCTTCATTTTCAATCTCGTACATCTGTTGGTCACCTGTGAAATCTGGAAATCGTATCGTCCAATGGCCCTGAGCTATCTTTCTGGAGTCCTATGCACTGTAAGCTTTGTTGTCGTTGGTCCTCTAACATCTATTCTTCATTCTCATTTTGGCCATCAACTTCCGCTCTGGAAGCAGGGCAAATTAATTCCCGAGCAAAGACGAAGTCAATCTTCTTGATCCCTATTCGTGCAATATGCTGTACTCTCCACTAGTTCCTACGCCCTCCGCAAGTGTATCCTTGAGTGGAAAAGCGTTGGGAACCTTCTTCAGCAAACAAGCAAAATGGAGCCACTTTTACGGCTCCGCAATTCATTGACCGTTGGAGGTAAAACAATTTTTCAAACTTTGGAAGCCTCAGTAGCTATATATATATGGCTTCCTTCTCATTCTGCAAGCTCGGTACATCTTTCTTCATCACCACACAAAACCTTTCATTTCCAAAGAAAATCCCCTCTCAAGTCTCCTCCAACGCCTTGATTACCTACCTATCCCACACTACCACCCACCACCACCACCAAGAATGTGTCGCCTCTCCCACCTCGCCCTAGCCATCCTCGCCTCCCTCTCCTCCGCCGCCCTCGCCTACCAGGGCGACATGACCTACTACGCCCCAGCCCTAGGCTC
>JAABUK010000449.1_pt1 | contig 86981 bp, 87 predicted proteins | sample 5559141 | NCBI WGS metagenome assembly JAABUK01 (sample SAMN10711869, study PRJNA513367) | rock metagenome | isolation source: Antarctica rocks | place: Antarctica: Victoria Land, Pudding Butte nord | collected 2016-01-03
GGCAATGGACATCCCCGTCCAGGACCGCTAGAGCACGAGCCGTGCGGATAGGCGCACGGCTCGCGCTCTAGCCTATGTTTTGACGAGCATGTTCATCCGAGGCCTGGCCGCGTTATCTCACCAACTGCCCACGCGTGCCGGCCGGCGCCTGCTCGGGGGGACATGCGTCCTGATCGTGTTTGTCCTCTGGGTCCCGTTCCTCGATGCCTGCCTGTTTGCAGCCGGGCTGACCGTCAAGATCGAGTACCAGGGCAACCCATACGACTGGTTTCCGAACATGCCGCCGGGCTACCTGCTCTGGCTTGCCAATGAGCTTTCTTGGTGGGGGATCGTGACTGTGCTGCTCGCAGTTATCGGTGCGTTCCTGTTCGGCAGCGACCTATGGGTTTCTCTTGTCCGAACGAACCAAGCGTCGAGAGTTGGCACGGCTTAGTATCCAAGGCGAGCGCGACTTCCTTAGTGAGCTCGATTAGCGTCCGCCTCCGGTCTAGCGGCGCGGGCCAGTTGTGGTTTAGCTGACGTCCGATTTGCCCACCTTATGGCCGGCAGTTCGATCAGGCGATAGGTCACGCACGCGACAGAGAAAACCACGACTGCAAGCAAGGCGTAGTAAACAGCTAGCGTAATCCAGTCGTCTTTGGGCGCGATAAATCCGGCGAAGTAGAGACATGGAGCCAAGAGGGCGAATTGTAGCAGGTACATGCTGTAGCTTACCTGTCCGATTCCGGTCATTGTACGATTTGAAAGGAATGCCGGCGGGTGTGCTGCTGATATCAAGACCGCAAATGAAGCAAAACCAGCAAAGACCAAATGAGGCATCACATACCATCGCGCAACAGGAGAAAACGGAAGCGCTCCGATTGCAGCCACTAGGATGATGAGAACGCCACCCGGCACCTTCGGCACCCTAATTCGCATGGCGACCAGCGCGGCTGTTATGCCAAACAGAAACACCGGCAATTGTTCGATCGGATTATTGTAGAATGCGTAGTTGTAAAGGCTGACACTCATCGCGCTTCGCGCCCGAACCTGCGCGATCAGAAGAGCAACACAGGTTAAAACGAGCGCCCGCCAGATACGGCCGTCGATCAAGCGTAGCAGCAGCGGAAGCGCAACGTAGAAGGCAACCTCGCACGAAACGGACCATCCCCCCGGCACAACAGCCAAAGCCGAGCCTCCCTGCCAGGCGCTTCCAAATACAAATGCAACTAGCAAGTCAGCCGTGGAAACGCCATCCGGGGCGTACCATCGTGGCCCCAACCCTATCGCGAGCGGGTAGGCCAAGCATGCAAGCCAGTATCCCGGGCCGACCCGTGCGATCCGGCGTAAAGCATAGCTTGCAAGACTCCCGCGGTCGCCTGCTGCTCGAACCGTCAGGGTGAACGGGCTTACGACGAAGAACAAGGTTACCCCGTGAGTGGCCGCCTCCGCTATTTGGTTGAGCCAGGCTGGGAGGGCGAGAGTTGTCTCGCCGTCTGTTTTGCGGAGTATGGAGGCAACCATTCCCCAGCCACCGGCCGTGTGGGTCAGCAAAACCATTAGGATCGCGATCGCGCGCAAGCCGTCGAGAGCAGGCATGTGTTTTGGCAAAGTCATGCTTGGAGGCTACCCCCCTTCAAGAGCCGGGACAGCCGTTTTCCTTAATGCAGGCCCCAGGAGACCGCCGGCCATCAAGCGTTTGCAGAGACCCCCATGGTTAGGCTCTGGCCTGCGTTGGTCGTCCTCGTTGATGCCGCCGAGTTGCAGGGGCAACCCGGGCCACGGGCGCGTAAGCCGCGATACGGCTTGCGGGGCTGGGCGCTGCCGTGGTGCAGTCGCGCGGTCGGTCGGCGGGGGGTGCTCATGGCGCGTTGGATGTTGCTTGCGGCTGCCTTGCTTGCCGGCCCGGTGCAGGCTCAGCAGGCGCCGGCGCCGCTGAAGGTGCTGCGGGTCGCGCCCAGCGCCGACCTCACGCAGCTCGACCCCGGTTTTGCCAGCATCGTCATCACCCGCATCTATGGCCTGATGGTGTTCGAGACGCTGTTCGCCTGGGACAGCAAGCTGCAGCCCAAGCCGCAGATGGTGGCAAGCTGGAGCACGGCGCCGGACGGGCTGCGCTGGCGGTTCACCCTGCGGCCGGGCTTGCGGTTCCACGACGGCCAGCGCGTCACCACCGCCGACGTCATCCCCTCGCTCAAGCGCTGGATGGAGCGGGACGTGGTGGGGCAGAAGCTCGCCGCCGCGGTGACCGGCCTGGCCCCGATCGACACCGACAGCTTCGAGATCAGCCTCTCCAAGCCCTATCCGGCCATGCTGTTCTCGCTCGGCTCCGGCATCGGCCAGGTGCCGGTCATCATGCGGGCGGCGGACCTGCAGGGCGACCCGGCCAAGCCGATCATCGCCGCCATCGGCTCCGGCCCGTTCCGCTTCAACCACGCGCTGCGGGTCAGCGGCGCGTTGACGGTGTTCGACCGCAATCCGGATTACGTGCCGCGCGACGAACCGCCGGACGGGCTGGCTGGCGGCCGGCGCGTGAAGGTGGACCGGGTGGAGTGGCGGGTGATCCCCGATCCCTCCACCGCCGCCGCCGCGCTGCAGGCGGGCGAGATCGACCTGTGGGAGCAGCCGGCGCTGGAGCTGCTGCCAGTGATCCGGCGCAACCCCAACATCCGCATCCAGAAGCTGACCGACCTCAGCAACCAGACCATGCTGCGGCCGAACGCGTTGTATCCGCCGTTCAACGACCCCCGCGCGCGGCTGGCGCTGGCGCTGATCGTGAACCAGGCGGACATCATGACGGCCGCATTCGGCGAGCCCTCGAACTGGGCCGCTTGCCGCTCCTACTTCATCTGCGGCGGCCCTTTCGGCACCGAGGCGGGGGCGGAGGCGTTGCAGCCCGACGTCGCGCGGGCGAAGGCCCTGCTCGCCGAGGCCGGCTACAAGGGCGAAGCGCTGGTGTTCCCGTCCACCCGCGAGATCGCCTGGATCGGCCAGATGGCCGAGGTGGTGGCCGACGAGATGAAGCGGGCCGGCATGAACGTCGAGATCGCCTGGGGCGACTGGGGCACCACGGCCGGGCGGCAGAGCAACCGCGGCGCGCCGGACAAGGGCGGCTGGAACCTGTTCGCCACCGGCGCCAGCGGGCCGACGATGCATTCGCCGCTGACCAATATCGGCACCAACATGGCCTGCAACGGCCGCAACTTTCCCGGCTGGCCCTGCGACGAGGCGGCGGAGCGCCTGCGCCAGGCGTTCCTCGACGCCGACGACGCGGCGCGCCCGGCCGCGCTCGAGGCGCTGCACCGATACCTGGCGGAGGTGCAGCCCTACATCGTCATGGGCCAGTACAACCAGCCCGTGGCGATGCGGGCGGGGGTCTCGGGCTTCCTGGAGTCGCCGGTGATCCTCTACTGGAACCTCGACAAGAACTGAGCTTCCCGGATGCCAGGGATCCCGCCGGACGTCAGGGATCCCGTTGCGGCTGCAGGCGCTGGCGGGCTTCGGCGACCGCCGCCTCCTGCTCCCGGCTGGGCTGGATCGGCTTGAGGTCCAGGCCGTCGAGCGCCTGGTTGATGGCCGCCACGACCAGGACGCGGGCGATGCCTTTGTCGTCGGCGGGGGCCACGAGCCATGGCGCGTCCTTGCTGGCGGTCGCGGCGATGGCGTCCTCGTAGGCGGCCATGTAGGCGTCCCAGTTCGCGCGGTCCTCGAGGTCGTCGAGGCTGAACTTCCAGCGCTTGGCCGGGTCGTCCAGGCGGGCGAGCAGGCGCCTGCGCTGCTCCTCCGGGCTGATGTGCAGAAACACCTTCAGCACGCGCGTCCCCTGGCGCACGAGGTGCCGCTCGAAATTGGCGATGCTTTGCAGCCGGTTCGCCCAGAACTGCTTACCGGAGGCGACGTCCGGCGGCAAATGCTGCCGGGCGAGCAACTCCGGGCGCACGCGGGCGACGAGCACCTCCTCGTAGTGCGAGCGATTGAAGATGCCGATCATGCCGCGCGCCGGGAGCGCCTTGCTGACCCGCCAGAGGAAGTCGTGTGCCAGATCGTCCGGGCCGGGCGCCTTGAACGTGGTTACGGCCACGCCCTGCGGGTTCACGCCGGACATGACGTGCTTGATGGTGCCGTCCTTGCCGCCGGCGTCCATGGCCTGCAGCACCACGAGCAGGGACCAGGTCGAGTGGGCGTAGAGCAGCTCCTGCCGCCGGGCGAGGCGCTGCACGCCGGCCTGCAGCGCGGCCTTGGCGGCAGCCTGGCCCGCCATCCCCGGAACCGCGCAGCGCGTGGGGCACGCGCCGAGCTTGAAGCCCTTGCCGGACGTGACCTGGAAGCGCGCCAGCAGCTTGCCCAGCTGCTTGCGGCTTGGGTCCTGGTCGGTCGCTTGCGGCATGGCGCAGCCTAAAGCACGATCCGTGCTGATAGGCGCACGGTTCGCACTCTAGCCATTGTTTTGACGAGCATGTTCATCCCGGCAGGTGATCCCGTGTGGCCGGATCATGCTCTAGGGCCGGCTGGCTCAGGCCGCCAGCCGCTGGCCGGGGAGGCCGAACAGGAACTCCAGGTCGTCCACCTCGAGCCCGGCGAGATCGCCCTCGTCGCTCAGGGCGATGTTGGCGAGGTCGGCCTTGCGCTGCTGCAGCTCCACGATGCGATCCTCGACGGTGTCGGCGGCGATGAGCTTGTAGACGAAGACGGATTTGGTCTGGCCGATGCGGTGGGCGCGGTCGGAGGCCTGGTCCTCGGCGGCCGGGTTCCACCAGGGGTCGTAGTGGATGACGGTGTCGGCGGAGGTCAGGTTCAGGCCGCGCCCGCCGGCCTTGAGGCTGATGAGGAACAGCGGCACCTCCTCGCTCTGGAAGGCGCGGACCGGCTCGGCGCGGTCGCGCGTGTCGCCGCGCAGCTCGGCGAAGCCGATGCCGGCCTCGGCCAGGCGCGGCTTGATCAGGTCGAGCATGGAGGTGAACTGCGAGAAGAGCAGGATGCGGCGGCCTTCGGGGACCATCTCCTCGATCATCTCCATCAGGTCGTCGAGCTTGCTGGAGGTCTCGACCAGCCGGGCCGAGGGCAGCTTGACCAGCCGCGGGTCGCAGCAGACCTGGCGCAGCTTCAGCAGCGCGTCGAGCACGACGATGCGGCCCTGGGCCGCGCTGAGGCCGGCGACCTGTTCGCGCACCTTGTCGTAGAGCGTGCCGCGGATGGTCTCGTACAGCTCGCGCTGCTCGGCTGCGAGGTTGATGCGGCGCAGGATGGTGTGCTTGGGCGGCAGGTCGGTCGCCACCTCGGCCTTGGTGCGGCGCAGCAGGAACGGCTTGATGCGGCGGACCAGCTGCACGCGGCGGACCGCGTCGTTGTTCTTCTCGATCGGCGTGCGGAACCGTTTGGCGAACCCCTTCCGGTCGCCGAGCAGGCCGGGCATGAGGAAGGCGAACTCCGACCACAGCTCCTGCAGGTTATTCTCGATGGGCGTGCCGGATAGGCACAGGCGGTGCCGGGTTTCGAGCTGGCACACCGCTTTGGTGGACTTGGCCAGCGGGCTTTTAATGACCTGCGCCTCGTCCAGCACCACGAGATGCCAGGGCAGGTGCCGCATGGCGTCGATGTCGCGGGCGAGCACGGTGTAGGTGGTGATGACCACATGGGTCCCGGACAGCTCCGCCCGGCGGGCGTGGCGGTCCAGGCCATGCAGCACGACGATGCTGAGATGCGGGGCGAACTTGGCCAGCTCCGCCACCCAGTTGCTGACCAGGCTGGTCGGCACCACGATCAGGGCGGGCCGGTCGAGGCGACCTTCGGCCTGTTCGATGACGATGTGGGCGATGGTTTGCGCGGTCTTGCCGAGGCCCATGTCGTCGGCGAGGAACCCGCCTAAATTGTTCGCGCGCAGGTGCTGGAGCCAGTCGACGCCGAGCTGCTGGTAGGGGCGCAGCGTGGCGGCGAAGCTGGCCGGGACCGTGACCGGCGGGATGTCCGCCTCGCCGCGGAACCGTTCGGCGTAGGCTTCGATGGCGGCGGCGTTCTCCCATCGGGTGGTGAGCAGGTCCTCGAGGTCCAGCACGCTGGCCGCCTCGCCGTCCGGCAGCAGCAGGCCGCCATCGGCGGTGCGGTGGGCCGCGTCGATCAGGTCGGCCATGACGGTCAGCAGGCGGCTGATGCGCTCGGCCGGCAGCTTGAGGATGCGTCCATCCTCGAGGCTGGTGATCAGCTCGCCGTCCACGACCTGCGCCGCCGTCATGCCGCCGCGGTCGAGCAGGCGGGAGAGGATCGGCAGCAGCGGGATGCGGGCGCCGTCGACCTCGATGCCGAAATCGAGCGAGAAGCTGCCGGCCTGGGCGTCGCTGACCCGCACGTCGTAGTCGCCGACCGATTGCACGGTCCGGGGGCCGAAGTCGCGGTCGATCTGGTTGCGCCAGCCGAGCGCCTGGAGCGCGGGGACCCGGTCGTTGACGAAACCCTGCCACCGCTCGGAGGCGTCGCGGCCACGGAACACGAAGGCCATGCGGCCGCGGGCGGAGCCGCCTTCGGCGATGCGCATCTGGTTGAAGCCGTCGCCGCGCAAGACGGCCAGGGCGGCGGCCTCGGCGTCGCGGTCGCGGCGGACGAAGCTTTGATGGGCGGCGGTGTCGCCGGGGCGCTGGACCCGCACGAACTGCCGCTCGTCGTCGGCCAGGACGAGGGTGCCGTCGTAGTCGAAGTCGATGGTCAGCGCGTCGAGCCGCTGCATGCGGCCGAAATCGTCCGGGCAGTCCATTTGGCGCAGGCGCAGCACCGGGGTGAGCGGGTGTTCGAGGATGACGGGTTCGGCGGCGGCGACGGGGGCCGGCGCGGCCCGGCGCGGGGCGGGACGCGAGGGGGGGCGCCCGGAGCCGGTGAAAGCGGGCCTGGGGAAGGGCGTGACAGCGCGCGGCTGGGGGAGGCGTGCCGGGGCAATGGCCGTCCGGGCGACGACTTGCGGGGCCGATGCGGGGCGCAGACGGATGCGGCCGACCGCGCCGGTGGCGCCGTCGATGTACCAAGGGCCGGTCTCGCCCAGGACGACGCCGGATTTCGGCGGCAGGCTGGGTGGCACGTTGGCCAGGAACTGGCGTTCCTCGCCGAGCGTGAGCGTCTTGCCCGTTGCATGCCACCGGGCCCGGCCGATGCGGGCCAGCAAGCCGAGCACCGACGCGACCGCAGCCGGCGCGACCGGGCTGCGCGCGGTGTCGCCGGCGCCGAGCAGCTTGGCCATGATCCGCGACGAGTCCGGCCCGGCCGGGTTGGCGAGGATGCGGGCGGGGGTGGTCACCGCCGTACTCCCGGTGCGCTCGCCGACCAGCAGCGTGGCAACGAAGCAGGCGTGCGGCGGGGTGCCGGGGAGGAGCTCGAACACCAGGCGCCGGGGTTCCTCGGCGGGCGGGACGGCGAGGGTGTCGAGAAAGCTGTTCTGCACGGGCTTGCGCAGTGCGGGGAAGCGGTCCAGCGCGGCCAGCGACCCGGCCGCCAGGTGGGCGCAGGCGGATTGGCCGCAGCTGCAGCTGTTGCTGAACACCACCCGCCGCCCCATCGGCGCGGGCGTGATGCGGGCGGTGTGGCGGCCGAGATGCTCGACCACGACCGCGATCGACGGGTGTTGCAGCACGACCTCGACGGCGCCGAGCAGGACCAGGGTGCGGCCTTTGGTCAGCGTGCGCGCGTCGAACACGCGGCCGAGGTCGTCGGACGAGAATGGCGTCAGCATCAGGTGGAAAGGACCTTTATGATGGAGCGGGTATGATGGAGCGTGCGGTTCCGGACGGGGCCGGGCCGGGCCGCCGGCACGCAGTGCAGCATTTCGATATAGCACAGCCGGATAGCGTGCGAACGGCGTTTCGGGCCACAAAGACGTGCTCGCTCCCGTGTGGGCCTGCTTTGACTTCGGAGGGGCGTGGCTGTGATGTCCTACTCTCGTGCCGCGGCGCGCATCCGTCGCTCGGCGATGCTTCGCACGCTAGCGGCGCGGCCCTGGGGGCGTTGGCTTGCCCGGACCGCCCTGGGGCTGCGGGGGAGGCGCGCCCTGGCCCCTGCGCAGGCGCCGATTGCCGGGTCCGATGCCGTGACCTGCTCGGTCGAGCGGTATTCGGTGTTCCAGGGATCGCTGCATGTAGCGGGCTGGCTCGAGTCGTCGCAGGCCGGCATCGAGGCTGTCGCGCTTTGCCTGGGCGACGGTATCCGGATCCCGGTCGGCTTCTCGCGGCCGGGGTTGCCCAGCTTCGGCCGCCGGGTCGTGCTGGATGTCCGCATCCCGGTGCCAGGGGAGGCGGCCGAGGTGGCGGACGCATGGCTGCTGGTCACGTTGAGCGACGCAACGCAGGCCTGCATCGGGCGGCTTGGGGCGCCGGACGGGGACCCGGCGCACGCCCTTTCGGCGCAGTTCCAGGCGATGCTGCGCGCGCGGGCGCCGGGCCGGCTGCTCGAGGTCGGCGCGCGGGCGAGGTCGGGCCATGTGCGCCGGGACTTTGCGCCGGCGGGGTGGGATTATAGCGGCTTCGATATCATGGCGGGGCCCAACGTGGATGTGGTCGGGGACGCGCATGCGCTCTCCCGGCATTACGCGCCGGACTGTTTCGACGGGGTCATGGCGTTTTCGGTGCTGGAGCACCTGCTGATGCCGTGGAAGTTCGTCCTCGAGCTGAACGCGGTGCTGAAGGTGGGCGGCATCGGGCTGTTCACGACGCATCAATGCTGGCCGCTGCACGACGAGCCCTGGGATTTCTGGCGGTTTTCCGACAGGGCCTGGACGGCCCTGCTCAACCCGGCGACCGGGTTCGAGATCATCAAGGCGCGGATGGGGGAGCCGGCCTTCGTGGTCGCGCAGCGATGCCATCCGGCGACGGCGTTCGCGGAAGTGCCTGCGGGGGCCTTGGCCTCGTTCGTCCTGTTCCGCAAGATCGGGCCGACGGCATTGCAATGGCCGGTCGAACTGGGGGCGCTCACGGCGACGCGCTACCCGCCGCAGATCACCGGTGGCTTGCGCTAACGGTTTCCTAACCTGGTGCGGATAAGACTGGTTCCGGGAAGGCCGAAATGGGGGGTTCGATGGTCAGTCCGGTCCACTATCACGGCCGAACATCGCCGTATCCGCAGGCGCGGGCGGGTTCCGCGAGCCAGGCGTTCGCGGTTCCCGGCCTGTCCGGCGCGATGATGGCCTCGGCGTCGGCCTACTCCTTGTCGGCGATGCAGGATCTGCTCGGGGTGCAGGGGCTGCCGGGCGCGACGCCACGGCTGGGCGCGGCGGCCGCCCCCGCCGCGAGCGACGCCGGCCGGCGCTTCGGCGCGGCGATGGATGCCGCAAGCGGGTTCAGTGCGGGGGACTTCAGCAAGTATATCGGCCGCTCGACCGGCTCCGGCCAGTGTGTGGCGCTCGTCCAGGCCGCCAATCCCGGCCTTGGCCACACCCGCACATGGGCGTGCGGCGATGCGGTGCAGGGCAACACGAACCTGAAGCCGGGCACCGTGATTGCGACGTTCAACGACTCCGACCGGTATGCCAACGCGCTGGATGGCAGCAGCCATGCCGCCATCTATCTTGGCCAGAATGAACGGGGTCTCCAGGTGGTGGACCAGTGGGCCGGGAGCGCCGCCGCGGTCCGGACCATCCCCTGGAGCAATCCTGGCGGGGTTGCGGCGAACACCGGCGGCGCGTTCCATGTGGTGAGCCATGCTGCCGGGCAGGCCGGGACTGGCTGACTTGGGGTGCTACGCGCCCGGGACGAGGCTTGCCCATGCCGCCCCGGTTTCCAGCGCGTCCGCGCTCCGGCGCAGCCAGTCGCGCACGCCTGCGGGGGTGCCGAACGCCTCGTCCACGCGCAGGCCCGCGCCTTGGTGGGCGCGAGCGGCCCGCATCCCATCCTCGTCCGTGACATCGTCGCCGATGAAGATCGGGCGCCGCCCGGTGAACGGCGCCTCCGCCATCAGGGCGGTGACGGCGACGCCCTTGTCCACACCGCGCGGGCGGATTTCCCAGGCCATCAGGGCTTCCAGGACCTGGAACTGCCCGGCGCCGGGGGCGATGAGGGTGAGGGCGGCCTGTTTCAGCGCCGGGCCGAGTGCCGGCGCCTGGCGGTAATGGAACACGAAGCCGCGCTGCTTCTGCTCCAGCAGCACGCCGGGGTGCCGGTCGACGATGCGGGCGGCTTCGATCACCCACTCTACCGGCGGGTCGGGCAGGCTTGCGCGCAGGATCGGGGCGCCCGGCGCATGGCGGATGGCGCCGCCGTGTTCGCCCGCGACCGCATAGGGCACATCGGCGAGCAGCCCATCGATTTGGTCGATCGGGCGGCCGGTGACGACGGCCAGCGCGCCGCCCAACTGCGCCCGCAACCGCCGCAGCGCGTCGGGCAACCCCGGCGGGACCACCACGGCATCGGGCGTAGGCGCAAGGTCCAGCAAGGTGCCGTCGAGGTCCAGCAGCAGCGCCGACTCCGCGGGCCGCGGCAGGCCTACCGGCACGCGACCAGACGCAGGTCGTAGATGGGGTGTTCCAACTGCGAGACCGAGGGCGTGTTGGCCAGCATCCAGCCGCGGAACCCGGCACTGCTCGGGCGGCTGTCGGCCACCTCCAAAAAGGCCGCGTAATCCTGCGGCAGGTCCGGTGGCCGGGCCGCGCAGCCTTTCACGAGGATGGTCAATGTGCCGAAGGTCGCGGTCTGCCCGACCTTCACCTGCAGGGTCGAGGGCTGGGCGCGGATTTTGTCGAGCAGCAGCAGCTCGGCGGTCCCGCGTTGCTGCCAGGAATCCGGGGGTGAAGGCGTTTGCGCGAAGGCTGGCGCGGCGGCGACCAGCATCGCCATGGCCAGCCGTTTCATGCGCCGGGCTTCGGGCTGCGCAAGCCGGCGACCATCCCGGCCAGGATGGCCCGCATCGCCTTTTCGTCGACGCCCATCAGAACCGCATCCTCGAAGGCGTCCTGCAGCACTTGGGCGGCTTCCGCGTGGTTCTCTTCGAGCGTTTTCAGCTTCTCGCGGCAGGAGACCGGGCTGCCGTCCGTTTGCGGCCAGAGCGCCGGCGGGTTCATCGGGGCCTGGCCGGCTCGTGCTCCCGCAGCGACTTCTGGGTCGCGTCCGCCAGGCTGCCGACGTTGAAGATGAACTTGCCGAGCAAGTCTTCGAGGTTGGCCGCGGATTGCGTGATGGTGATCACCTGGCCGTCGGTCAGCGCGCCTTCGCCGCCGCCGGGGCTGAGGCTGACGAACGCGCCCCCCAGCAGACCGCCGGTGGAGATCACGGCGCTGCTGTCCGGCGGGAGCTTGATGTCGGTCCGCACCGTGAAGTCCAGCACGGCCTGGAAAGATTGCGGGTCGATCCGCAGCCCGGTGACGCTGCCGACCTTGACCCCGGCCACCCGCACATCCGCGCCCGCGGCGATGGCGCCCACGTTATCGAACCGCGCCGAGAGCCGGATGCCGCCGATGCCGACGCGCCCGGTGTTGACCAGCGCATAGGCGAGGAACCCGGCCGCCACCAGCAGCACGACCGCGCCGGTCGCCAGCTCGGCGAACCCCCGTTGCTTGCCGGCCATGGCCTAGAGCACGATCCGTGCTGATAGGCGCACGGCTCGTGCTCTAGCCGTTGTTTTTACGAGCATGTTCATCCGACAGGTGATCCCGTGTGGTCGGATCATGGCCTAGCTGCCCGGCGTCCAGGATTCGTAGTCGCCGGTGGCGGGCGCGCGATGGCCGCCCCGGTAGTCGTGGCCGGGCGGCCGGTAGCTGCCGGCGGTGCCGGTGAGGTTCGGCTGGTGCGGCGTCTGCCAGGGCTTGCGCGCAGCGAGCGGGATCGGGTCCTGGGTCGTGTAATGCAGCCAGCCATGCCATTCCGGCGACACGGCGCTGGCCTCGGCGGCGCCGGCGAACATCACCCAGCGCCGGGGGCGCTGGCCGGGCCGGGCGCGCTTGTCTTCGAAATAACGGTTGCCGGCCGGGTCGCTGCCAACGGCGCGGCCTCGGAACCAGGTGAACAGGCGGGTGCCGATCGTCATGAGCCGAAATATACGGAAGCCCATCCGATTGCGCCATCCCTGCCCCTCTCGTAGCATTGGCCAATGACCACCACCCGGATTTGGCGCGGCGTGCGGATGCGCGACACCGAGGCGGGCGCCGACCCGGACGCCGCGCCGCGGCCGCTCACGCTGCCCGCCGCGTGGGACGACCGGGCGGCGGCGGCGCTGGCGTCGCTGGCACCCGGCGAGGGCCGGGCCAACCTGCCGCGCGCCGCCGATAGCTGGATCCGGCCGGTGGCGACCCGCGCGCGGCTGGCCGGCGATGCGGCGCTGGCCGACCGGCTGCATGCGCTCCTGCTGCGGCGGCAGGCCGCGCCGACCACGCCGGTCTGGAACGGCAACGCCGACGAGAGCCGGGGCGGCACCGTGCCCGGCTTCGTGCTCAACCTGCCGGCCTTTTACGACAGCGCGCTCGGCTTCGACGCGGCGGCTTTCACCGCGGCGGTGGTCACGGCCGCCACGGCGCTGCGGCTGAGCGACTCCGCCGCGAGCCGGTTCGCCATCGGCTTCACCGACCTCGACGGCCTGCTGGCGCAGCTCGGCCTCGACTACGACAGCCCGGCGGCGCGCGACGTAGCGACCAACGTCGCCGCGCTGCTGCGCGCCACTGCGGACATCGCGCTGACCGGGGATCAGCCGGACCTGCTGTCGTGCCTGCCGAGCTGGCCGCCGCCGCCGCGGCTGCAGGTGGCGGCCGAGTTGGGCGCGGCGGCGCATCGGGCGCGCACCGCCGCGCTCCGCGGCGCGGCCAGCATGCCCAGCACCGCCATTCTGGCGCCCGGCCCTGCCGACGCCCTGCTCGGCGCGGAAACGGGCGGCCTCGCGCCGGCGTTCCTGCCGACCACGCCGGAAGGAAGCCTGACCCGGGCGGCGCAGGCGCGGCTTACGGCGCAGGGCCTGACCCCGGAGGCGGCGCTCGCGCGCTTGCTGTCCGGGGAGGGCCTGCTCGCGCCGGCGGGCCTCGCCGCGCACCAGGCCATGCACGACGCCGTGGCGCCCTACATGCACGCGATGCCGCCGCGGCCCGTGGCGGGCGAGGCGGCCGCGCAGCCGCCCCGGCGGCGGGACCTGCCCTCCCGCCGCCGCGGCTATACGCAGCGGGCGGCCGTGGGCGGCCACCGCGTCTATGTCCGCACCGAGGAGTATGCCGACGGGACCTTGGGCGAACTGCATGTCGTGCTGCCGCGGGAGGGGGCGGCGATGCGGGGCATGATGGACAGCCTCGCGGCGGCTATCAGCCTCGGCTTGCAGCATGGCGTGCCGCTTTCCGACTACGTCAAGGCGTTCACGCTCACCCGGTTCGGCCCGGCCGGCGCGGTGGAGGGCGACGCGGATGTGGGCCATGCCACCTCGCTGCTGGATTACGTGTTCCGCAATCTCGCGGTGAACTACCTGGGCGGGTGCGACGTGCCCGAGGGGGTGCCGGACGCGCAACCCGAGCCGCTGCCACTATTGCCGATGGAATTGCCGACCCAGAACCGGGCCCAGAACCGGGCCCAGAATCGGGCCCAGAATCGGGCCAAGCGGTCGGGGCTGCGGCTGGTCGCGAACGGATAGGAAACGCCATGCCCGGACAGATCGACGCCAAGCTTGCCGAACTCGGCCTGACCCTGCCGACCGCCATGCCGCCGATGGCCAATTACGTGCCCTATGTGGTTACCGGCAACCTGGTCGTCGTATCGGGCCAGGTGCCGGCGGTGGACGGCAAGATCGCCGTGACCGGGAAGGTGGGCGAGGCGGTAAGCATCGAGCAGGGCCAGCAGGCGGCGCGGCTGTGCTTTGCCAACGTGCTGACGCATCTGCGGGCCGCGTGCGGAGGCGACCTCGACCGGGTGCGCCGGGTGGTGCGGCTGGGCGGGTTCGTGGCGTCGCCGCCGGGGTTTGCGCAGCATGCGCAGGTGATGAACGGCGCGTCGGACCTGGCGGTGGCGGTGTTCGGGGAGGCCGGGCGGCATGCCCGCAGCACGATCGGGGTTCCGGCGCTGCCGGGCAATGCGGCGGTCGAGGTGGAAGGGATGTTTGAGATCCTGGTTTAGGGTTCCCCGGCGGCCCCGGCCCTCCATATCCCTCGCCATGCCGGACGGCCTGCCCACCCTCACGCTGACGCTGCACCCCCACATCACCGATATCCCGGCGGCGGAGTGGGACGCGTGCGCCGGCACGCTCGGCGGCCGGGGCAATCCCTTCGTCAGCCATGCGTTCCTCGGCGCCCTGGAGGACAGCGGCTCGGCCAGCAATCGCACGGGCTGGCTGCCGCAACATGCGGCGCTCCGCGACGGCGACCGGATCGTGGCCGTGGTGCCGATGTATGCGAAGTCGCACAGCTATGGCGAGTACGTGTTCGACCACGGCTGGGCCAACGCCTTCGAGCGCGGCGGCGGCGACTACTATCCGAAGCTGCAGGTCGCGGTGCCGTTCAGCCCGGTGCCGGGGCCGCGCCTGCTCGCCCGGCCGGGCATCGCGCCGGACGCCTTGGCCCAGGCGCTGATCCAGGCCTGCCAGGAGCTGAACCTCTCCTCGGTGCACGCCACCTTCTGCACGCAGCCGGAGTGGGAGGCGCTGGGCCGGGCGGGCTGGCTGCAGCGGCTGGGCAAGCAGTTTCATTGGGAGAACGCGGGCTACGCCGACTTCGACGGCTTTTTGGCCGCCCTCAGCTCCCGCAAGCGCAAGAGCATAAGGCGGGAGCGGCGGGACGCGAACGCGGCCGGGTTGCAGTTCCTGACCTTGCGCGGGGCGGAGATCGAGAAGCGGCACTGGGATGCGTTCTACCGGTTCTACACCTCCACGGTGGACCGCAAATGGGGCAGCGCCTACCTTACCAAGAGCTTCTTTCCCCTGCTCTCGGAACGGCTGGGCGACCGGGTGGTGCTGATGATGGCCGAGCACGAGGGCCGCGCGGTGGCGGGTGCCTTGAACCTGGTGGGCGACGACGCATTGTATGGCCGCAACTGGGGCTGCCGGGGCGACTGGCCGTTCCTGCATTTCGAGCTGTGCTACTACCGCGCGATCGATTTCGCCATCGTGCATGGGTTGCGGCGCGTGGAGGCCGGGGCGCAGGGGGAGCACAAGATCCAGCGCGGCTACCTGCCCAGCCCCACCTATTCGGCGCACTGGATCGCCCATGCCGGCCTGCGCCGCGCGGTGGCGGGCTTCCTGGAGCAGGAGCGGCCGGCGGTCGTGCAGGAGATGGCGGCGCTGGCCGAGTTCTCGCCTTATAGGAGGGCGGGCGAGGCGGACTGAACCCGGGGCCACAAGCCGGGCTTGGCGGCCGAGCGGGGCCAGCCCGCCCTGACCGGCGCCGAGGCGGCCCGGGCGACGAGGCGGCCCTCCTGCCAGAAGGCGGCGCCGGCGCGTAGCATTTCGACGACCAGCATGGGAACGAACGCCTCGGGTGTGACCCCGAACGCGAGCGTGGCATGGTCGCGGAACCAGGGGCATTCCAGCAGCATCGGCGCCAGGGCCGGTTCGGCGACGCCGCCTTCCAGCATGAGCGCGTGAGAGAACACCCGCTTGCAGGCGTGCCAGGCGATGCGTTGCGGCTCCTCGCGCCAGCTGAGCAGGCGGCGCTTGGCTCGCGCGAAGGCGGCCGGGAGGTCGTGGATGGCCGGGCCATGGCCCGAATAGCCGGTGGCGGCCGGCAGGCGCTCCAGCCGGGCGATGGTGTCCTCGGCGCGTTCGAGCGAGTCGGCGCCTTCGCGGTATGGGTTGAGCCAGCCGAGGTCGGCCGCGTGCAAGGCGTCGCCCAGGATCAGCACGCCGAGCCCGGCCGAGTGCAGGCTGAGATGCCCGGCGGTGTGGCCCGGCGTCGCCACGATCTGCCAGGCCGAGCCGCCGGTGGCGATGGTATCGCCGGGTTCGAGGCTCCGCTCGACCTCGTAGGCCTCGATGGGCTGGTGCAGCCACCAGGCGCGGCAAGCGTCGGGGTCCCTTGCATTGACCGGGGCGGCTTCGATCGTGCTGGCGGCGATCCTGGTGCCGCAGCCTCGCTGCAGCGCGTGGTTGCCGCCGGCATGGTCGCAATGCGAGTGCGTGTTGATAATCAGGGACAGCGACGCGGCGGGGGTTTGCTGGGCCTCGAGCCAGGCCAGCAGCTCGGGCACGTCCGCCCCGAAGCCGGTGTCGACCAGCACCGGCCGATGTCCGAGGAGCAGCACGCAATTGGCGCTGGGATAGGGGCGTTGAAAAAAGTGGACCATCGCGGGCTGGGGTAGCAGATGTTAGGGGTTTATCAACCGAAATGGGCCAGGATGGCGGCATGCCAGTTCATCCGGCCGCCGCCGCCTGGCACGGGAGCGCCGCTGCGTTCCTGCGTGCCGACCCGGGCACCTTCGCCGGCCCGGGCCGAGCGGAAGGCTGGTGGCGCGGCGTCGTGCCGCTGCTGCAGGCGGCGCTGCCGCAGGCGGCGGTGGCGCGGGAATGGGCGATCGTGCTCGACCTGCGGCTGTTGCGCCTGCGCAGGCGCATCGATGCGGTCGTGGTAACGGACAGGGTGGTGCTGGCGCTGCTGATCCGGCCGGAAGCGGGCGCGTTCCACGCGGCGGACCGCCGGATGGCGGAGGATGCGGCGCTTGACCTGGCGGACTTTCACCGGGGTTGCCGGGGAGTGCCGGTCATCCCCGTGCTGCTGGTGCCGGACGGCGCGCGGGCGCAGTTCCAGCCGCCGCTGGCCTTGGCGGGGGCGGCGCCGGTGGTGGAGGCCACGCGCCTGTTGTTGCCGGAATTGCTACGGGATATCGCATCGGGGCTCCCGACTGGGGCCTGCCCGCCATCCGCATGGATCGGGGCGGCCTACCGGCCAGTGCCCGCGCTGGTCGACGCCGCGTGCCTGCTCTATGCGCGGCATGACGTGCCGGCGTTGTTGCTGGCCCAAGCCGGGCGGGGCGGGCTGTCGCGCACGGCGGCGGCGGTGGCCGATGCCGTGCAGCAGGCACGGAGCGCCGGGGAGCGGCTGGTGGTGTTCGTGACCGGCGCTCCCGGCGCCGGCAAGACGCTCTGCGGCCTCAACCTGGCGTTCGCACCCGGTTCGGACGACCCGGCGGCGTTCCTCACCGGCAATCCAACGCTGGTGCACGTGCTGCGGGAGGCCCTGGCGCGGGATGCCGTGCTGCGCGGCGGCGAGCGCCGGGCCGTGCGGCAGCGGGTGGATGCGGTGATCCAAGCCCTGCCCGCGTTTCGCGACCACCACCTGACCGACCCCGCCCCACCGCCCGAGCGTCTGGTCGTGATCGATGAGGCGCAGCGTTGCTGGTCCGGTCCGCACGCGGTCGGCAAGACGCGCAACAGGCCGGTGCGGCTGACGGACTCGGAGCCCGGGCACCTGCTCGACATCATGGCCCGGCGGCCCGGTTGGTCCGTGCTGGTCTGCCTGCTCGGCGGCGGGCAGGAAATCCATGACGGCGAGGGCGGGCTGGCAGGCTGGGGCGAGGCGCTGGCACGGCGGCCGGCGTGGCGCGCGCTCGTCGCGCCCGGCGCGCGGCAGGCCGATGATCCCCGCCAGCTTTTGGCGGACACGCGGGGGATCGGCTGGGTGCCCGCATTGCACCTGGGCTGTCCGGTCCGCGCCATCGACGCGCCGGATGCGGCGTCCTGGGTGCAGGCGGTGCTGGCGGACGATCCGGCGCAGGCGGCCGGCATCGCCCGGCGGGCCGGGGGCGTGCCGTTCCAGGTCACGCGCTCGCTCCATGCCATGCGCCGCGCGTTGCGGCCGCGGGGAACGCGGAGTTGCGGGCTGGCGGCCAGTTCCGGGGCGCGGCGGTTGCGGGCGGAGGGGCTCGGCGCCGTGCTGGCGCACCAGGACGAGGACGCCGTTGTCCGCTGGTTCCTCGATCGCTGGCCCGATATCCGCAGCAGCGACGCCATGGAGGTGGTGGCGACCGAGTTTGGCGTGCAGGGGCTGGAACTGGACCGGGTGGGGCTGTGCTGGGATGCGGATTTAGTACGTGGCGAGCGGCGCGAGCGGGGCGAGCGGGGCGAGCAGGGCGAGCAGGGCGAGCGGGGCGAGCGGGGCGAGCGTGGCGAGCGTGGCGCGGCCTGGCAGGCCCGCCGCTTTCGCGCCAATGCCTGGACGCGCGCGGGCCCGGCGGCGACGTCGAACCGGCTGAACGCCTACCGGGTGCTTCTGACCCGGGCGCGGCACGGCACGGTGATTTGGGTGCCCCGCGGCGAGATCGGCGATGTGACCCGTGCGCCGGCTTTATACGACGGCGTGGCCCGATATCTATTGCGCTGCGGCGCCACGATGCTGGACGAAGCGGACGCGGCGGCGGAGGATGCGCCGAACCCGCTGGGGATGCCGGAGTCCGTGCTGCTGTGATCCGTCTTGTGTGCCTGCTTGCATGGCTTTGGGCTGGGGCCGCCGGGGCGGCCGAGCTGAAGCTGGCCACCTGGAACCTGGAATGGCTGACGTTGCGGCCCCAAGGGGACCCGATGCTGCCAGCCAACGTCGTGCCGAAACGGGCCGAGGACATGGAGGCGCTGCGGCGTTATGCCTTGATGCTCGATGCGGATGTGGTGGCCTTCCAGGAGGTGGACGGGCCGGAGGCGGCGGCGCGCGTGTTCCCGCCCGAGCGCTACGCCCTGTTCATGACCGACGACGCGGTGGTGCAGCGGGTCGGGTTCGCCGTGCGCCGGGGCATCGACGTGCACCGGAACCCCGACCTGGTCGGGCTCGACATCTACCCCGAGGCGCGGTTCCGCCTGCGCAGCGGCGCCGACATTACGCTCAGCTTGCCCGGCGGGCGTCTACGGCTGTTGGGCGTCCATCTGAAATTCGGCTGTCATGGCCAGCCGCTCGCCAGTACGAGCCGCATCTGCGACACGCTCCGGCGGCAGGTCGCCCCCTTGCAGGGCTGGATTGCGCAGCGGCGGGAGGAGGGGGTGCCCTTCGTGCTGATCGGGGACTTCAACCGCCGCATGGACGGGCGGGATGAGTTCTTGGCCGCCTTGAACGGGGTCTCACCGCTGCTCCGCGCCACGCAGGGCCAGGCGACGCCATGCTGGGGCGGCAACAGCTTCATCGACCACATTCTGGCCGGCGGCGCCGCCCGTGGGTGGATGCAGCCGGAGACCATGCGCGTGCTGGTGTATCGGGAGACCGGCGAGGGTGCGAGGGAGCATCTTTCGGATCACTGCCCCGTCTCCGTCCGCTTCCGCATCCCGGGCTGAGGGCCTAGACTGGCCGGCCTAACACCGGAGCCCTGCCATGACCCTGACCGTTCTGGTGACCGGCGCCACAGCCGGGTTCGGCCAAGCCATCGCGCGCCGCTTCGTTCGGGATGGGCACCGGGTCATCGCGACCGGCCGCCGGGCCGAACGGCTGGCGGCGCTACAGGCCGAGTTGGGCGCGGCGCTGCTGCCGTTCCCGCTCGACATCACCGATGCGCCTCCGGTGGCGGCGCTGCCCGGCAGCCTTCCCGCGGGCTGGCAGGGGGTGGATGTGCTGGTCAACAATGCCGGGCTCGCTCTTGGGGTGAGCCCGGCCCAGACCTCGAGCCTGGAGGACTGGGAAACGATGGTGGCGACCAACGTCACCGGCCTGATGCGCATGACCCGCGCCCTGCTGCCGCAGATGGTCGAGCGGGATCGCGGCCACATCGTCAATGTCAGCAGCACCGCCGCCCGCTTCCCCTATCCCGGCGGCAACGTCTACGGCGCGAGCAAGGCGTTCGTCACCCATTTCAGCAGCAATCTAAAGGCCGACCTGGTCGGCACGGGCGTGCGGGTGACGGACCTGGAGCCTGGCCTGGTGGGCGGCAGCGAATTCAGCACCGTCCGCTTCGGCGGGGACGCTGCCAAGGCAGCGGCAGTCTATGCCGGCACGACCCCGCTCTCCCCGGAGGATATCGCCGAGGCGGTGGCCTGGGTGGTGAACCTGCCGGCGCACGTCAACATCAACCGGCTGGAGATGATGCCGACGTGCCAGGGGCCGGGCCCGATGGTGATCAAGCGAAAGGCTTAGCGGCCTATTCAGCCGCGTCCGGTTCGCTCTCCGGCTCCCCGTCCGCGTCCACTTCGACGGCGGCGCCCTTGACGATCGTCTTGAGATATTCGGCAAGCTTGGTGGCGGCGGTCGCCTTGTCCGTCTTGTCCAGCGCGCCGAGCTCGGCGGCGAGCCGGTCCATCGCCGCTTCGTAGATCTGCCGTTCGCTGAAGCTCTGGTCGGGTTGGCCGGCGTTGCGGTGCAGGTCGCGGACCACTTCGGCGATCTGCATCGGGTCGCCGGAGTTGATCTTCTGTTCGTATTCCTGCGCCCGTCGAGACCACATGGTCCGCTTGATGCGGGCGCGGCCCTTCAGCAGGGCGAGCGCCTCGTCGAACGTCTTGCGCGTCGCCAGCTTGCGCAGTCCGGCGGTGCGCGCCTTCGAGACCGGGACGCGCAGGGTCATCCGGTTCTCTTCGAAGGTGATGTGGATCAGGTCCAGCTTATGGCCGGCAATCACCTCGGTCGCGATACGCTCCACCTTACCGACACCGTGGGTCGGGTAGACGACGTAGTCGCCTTCGACGAAGTTCTCCTTGGCGGCCATGGCGCGGGGCACGATCTGCGGCCGGCCATGCATGCCTGGCATGTGCCCGGGCATCTTGGGCGGGGAGCGGAACGGCGGCTCCGCATCCGGGGCCGGCGCCGCGGGCTTCTGGGCCCCGGTGTTCTGGACCGCGGTGTTCTGGGCCGCGGTGTTCTCCGCGGCGGCGGGCTCGGCGACCAGGATGTCGGTCATCGCGGCCGATTTCACGGCCGGCATCGCCTTGGCGGGCGTGGAAGCATTGGTAGCTATGGTTTTGCTGGACACCTTCAGGGACAACTCCTGGCCTGCGATGCAGCAGGCGCTCTGCTCTTGATCCGGGACAACGGCCGCCTGCCGCCCCGCGTCACGGGGCGGCTTGGTCAGGGCATTGTGAACTGATGATCAGGCTTATAGCAGCAATTTCGGGATAAGTCACCGTTTGCCGAGACACTTCCCTCCGTCAGGCCTTGCCGGGTTCGGGGGAGAACAGCGCCTCCTTGCCGGGTTTGTCCTTCCAGTCGTCCGCATCGGCCGGGGCCTCGCCCTTGCGGGTGATGTTGGGCCATTGCATCGAGAACACGCGGTTGCGCTCGGCCCACGGGGCGGCGCGGTCGTCGCTATCCGGCACGATGGCTTCGGCCGGGCACTCGGGCTCGCACACGCCGCAGTCGATGCATTCGTCCGGATGGATCATGAGCATGTTCTCGCCCACGTAGAAGCAATCCACCGGACAGACCTCCACGCAATCCATGAATTTGCACTTGATGCAGTTCTCGGTGACCACGTAGGTCATCGCAGGCTCCTTGTGTATAGCCGAGCCAGCCGGCGCCGGTCAGCGCGATATGCAGAGGAATCAGGCAAGGCGCAAGCCGTCCGCGCCCGGCGCTTCCTCCACCTCCTGGTAGAGCGCCTGCGCTTCCGGCGCGGGGCCGCGGCGCCGCGCCATGGCCAGCACGCGCAGCACCCGCACCTCGCCCCGCAGCGGCAAGGTGAGCACGTCGCCGGGGCGGAGCCGGGCATGCGGTTTGTCCGTGGGCTGGCGGTTGATCCGCACCAGGCCTTCCTCGACCAGCCGCGCGCAATCGGATCGCGTCTTCATGAAATGGGCGCACCACAGCCACTTGTCCAGGCGCTGCCAATCCCGGTCCTCGGCCAACCTATCGCCTCAGCGACACCAGGGCGGCAAAGGGGCCGTCCGGGCGGGCCTGGGGAGTTGGCAAAGGCGGGGCGGGGCGCGGCGGCCGGCGGGGCTGCATCATGGGCGGGGCCGGCGGACCGAATTGCCCGGCCGAGAGCGCGCAGGCCGGGGCGAGGCGCACGCCCAGGCCGCGCAGCACCGCCGGCAGGGCGTCGCGATGCACGGACAGGCGCGAAGCGAGCCCGGCCGGCACGGCGGCCGCGCGCTGCCGGGTCGCCCAGGCGAGCTCGGCGGCGATGCGCTCGGCTACGTCCAGCCGCAGCAGCACCGGCCCGGCCGCCACCCAGCCGATGGCGGGCGCAAAGCCCGGCGGCCAGGCGGGGGGCGGCATCGACACCAGCCCGGGCGCGGGCGGGGCCGGGGTGGGCAGACGCTGCTGCAACGCCCAGAGCGCCGCCCGCGTCGCCGCCGCTTGCGGCTTCAGCAGCGCCGGCAGGAACAGGGCGAAGCGCCCGGCGCGCAGGCCCAACGCCTTCAGCGGCGCCCGCAGGGCAGGCGGGATCGCCCCCTCGGTCGGGCCAGGCACGACGCCGCCGGCTTCGACGAGGCGGTGCACCGGCCCACGCAGCGCCGGGTCGCGGAGGGCGGCGGCCTCGGCCGCGAACAGCGGCGCCAGGTCGCGCGCGATAATGGCGTCGACAAAGCGGTGCAGGCGCAGGCGGACCTGCTCGCGCCGCGGGCCATCCAGGTACTCGCTGTCAATGACCTCGACCGCGGGGCGGACCAGGCTGGCGCCGGGCCGCAGCCGTGCGATCGGGACACCATCCCAGGTGATCTTGTGGTCTGCGGTCCAGGCGAAGGCGCTGTCCGGCGCCGCCTCCACGACCAGCACCCGGCGGGGCATCCATTCCCGCAGCGCCCGCCGGGCGGCGCGCAGCACCAGCCGGCGTTCCGGCCCTTCGGCCAGCGGATCGGGCAGGAAGGCAAAGCCGCCGACATGCCCGACCGGATGGCCTTCGACCACGACTTCGCCCCGCGCGGTCACGGCCGAGAGCAGGTCCTCGCCCGGGCTTTCGTCCAGGCGGCGCATCAGGTGAGCGGCCCGGCGGTCCACGAACCGGGCGGTCAGGCGCTCGTGCAGGGCGTCGGACAGCAGGTCCTCGACCTGGCGCGTCCGGGCCTGCCAGGCCGGCGCGTCCGGCACCCAGTCGGCCCGGGCCGCGATATAGGCCCAGATGCGGACGCCGGAGAGCCGCTGCATGAGGGTGTCGATGTCGCCCTCGGCGCGGGCCAGCCCGCCAATGCCGCCCTCCAGCCAGTCGGCGGGGACCACGCCGTCGCGGGCCAAATGCTGGAACACCCGCGCGCAAAGGCGGGTGTGGGTGTCGTCGGCCAGCTTGCGGAAGTCGGGGATGCCGCAGGTCTCCCAGAGCAGGCGCACCTGGCGGCGGCCTCGGGCCAGCGCGCGGATGTCAGGCTCGCGGGCCAGCGCCATGAGGGTCTGCAGGTCCACCGCATCCGGCCCGCGCACCAGGCCCGGCCGGGGCGGGGCCGCCTGCAGGCTGGCCAGCAGGGCGTCCACGCTGGAGAGGTCGAGCGCGGCGTTGCGCCAGTAGAGCTGTTCCAGCGGCTCGAAGGCGTGGTTCTCGACGGCGCGCACCAGCTCGTCGTCGAGGGGCGGGCAGTCGGCAGTGCTGCCGAAGGTGCCGTCCCGCATGCCGCGCCCGGCACGTCCGGCGATCTGCGCCACCTCGGGCGGGGTCAGCCGCCGCGGGCGATGGCCGTCGAACTTGGTCAGCCGGGCGAAGGCCACGTGGTCCACGTCCATGTTGAGGCCCATGCCGATCGCGTCAGTGGCGACCAGGAAGTCGACCTCCTTGTTCTGATAGAGCTGCACCTGCGCGTTGCGGGTGCGGGGCGAGAGGCGGCCCATGACCACGGCGCAGCCGCCGCGGCGCTTTCGGATCAGCTCGGCGATGGCATAGACCTCGCCGGCGCTGAAGGCCACGACGGCGCTGCGGGGCGGCAGGCGGACGAGCTTGGCCGGGCCGGCATAGGCCAGTTGCGACAGCCGCGGCCGGGTCTCGATCTCGGCTTGCGGCACGAGGCGCTGGAGCAGCGGGCGGATGGTTTCGGCGCCGAGGAACATGGTCTCCACCAGGCCGCGGGCGTGCAGCAGCCGTTCGGTGAACACATGGCCGCGATCGGGGTCGGCGCAGAGCTGGACCTCGTCGACGGCGACGAACTCGGCCGGCATGTCGAGCGGCATGGCCTCGACCGTGCACGAAAACCAGCGGGCGCCGGCGGGGACGATCTTTTCCTCCCCGGTGATCAAAGCGACGGCGCGCACGCCCTTCTGCGCCACCATGCGATCGTAATTCTCCCGCGCGAGCAGGCGCAGCGGGAAGCCGATGACGCCCGAGGCGTGGGCGAGCATCCGCTCTATCGCAAGGTGGGTCTTGCCGGTGTTGGTGGGCCCGAGCACTGCCTTGACCCGGGAGGGGAAGCCCAGCATGCGCAGAGGTTTGGGCCTGTGGCGCCGGAATGCAAGCAGCCTTTCGCGTGTGCGGACCGCCCGCCGCTGGCATCGGCCGAAGGTCCGGGCGTAGTTTCTGGCGACGGCGGGGAGGGATTCGGGGAATGGGCGGCGAAGCGGGTTTCGATCGTGACGTGGATTGCTTCGCGGCCCCGGGCTTGCCCGCGCTGCCGCTGGTCTCGGTTCGCCCCGAGGGGCTGGCGGGCGCGCTTGCGGCGCTGGGCCCGGACCAGGCGGCCTTCGTGCGCGGCAGCGGGTTCAAGGCCGCAGCCGGGCAACTGACCTTGCTGCCTGGGCCGGCGGGGGTTGCGGGCGCGCTGCTGGGCCTGGGCGCGGACCGGTCCTGCCACGCGCATGGTATGCTGCCGATGGCGCTGCCGGAGCAATCCGCTTGGCGGCTCGAGCCCGGGGACTTCGACATGGAAGCGGCGGTGCAGGGGTTCTGCCTCGGCGCCTACCAGTTCTCCGCGCTCGCCCGGCCGGAGCGCCGGCCGGCCTTGCTGGCCGACGACGCCGGCCATGGGCAGGCCGTGGCCGCGGCGCGGGCGGCGTGGTTGGTGCGGGACTTGATCAACACGCCGGCCAACCTGCTCGGCCCGGCCGAGCTGGGGGCGGCGACGGCGGCATTGGGCCGGCGCTTCGGCGCCCAGTGCCAGACCATCGCGGGCGAGCGGCTTGCGGCGGAGTACCCCGCCATCGCCGCGGTCGGCCAGGGCTCCGAGCGCAGGCCGCTGGTGTCCATGTTCACCTGGTCGGGCGGGGGCGCCGGGGCGGGGGCGAAGCTGGTCTCGCTGTGCGGCAAGGGCGTCTGCTTCGATTCCGGGGGCTATGACCTGAAGCCGCCTGGGGCGATGCTGCGCATGAAGAAGGACATGGGCGGGGCGGCGTTGATGCTCGGCCTGGCCAGCATGATCATGCAGGCCGACCTGCCGGTGCGGCTGGAGGTGCGGATCGGCTGCGTGGAGAACATGATCTCCGGCGCGGCGATGCGTCCGCTGGACGTGTTGCGGACCCGGCGGGGGCTGACGGTGGAGATCGGCAACACGGATGCGGAGGGCCGGCTGGTGCTGTGCGACCTGCTGGCCGAAGCCTCGGACCGGCGGCCGGACCTGCTGCTCGATGCCGCGACGCTGACCGGCGCGGCGCGGGTGGCGCTCGGTCCGGACTTGCCCGGGCTGTTCACGCCCGACGACGATCTGGCCGATGGGCTGCTGCGGGCCGGGCTGGCCCAGCATGATCCGTTGTGGCGGCTGCCGCTCCATGCCGGCTACGATCCTTGGCTCGCCAGCCCGGTCGCGGACCTCAACAACGTGTCCTCGAAGCCGCAGGCGGGCGCGATTGTGGCCGCGTTGTTCCTGCAGCGATTCGTGGCACCCGGCACGCCCTGGGCCCACCTGGACACCTACGCCTGGAACGACGCGAGCCGCCCTGGCCGGCCGGAGGGCGGGGAGGCCCCCGGTCTACGCGCCCTTTATGCCTATGTGGAAAAATTAAATCGTGTTCAGGCATGAACATGAGCAAAACCAGGTAACGCGATTGCGCTTACGGCAGGTAAGGCAACTCCCTGCAAGGGAGAGTGTAATAAACCGGATCGACACCAATATGGCGTGCATCGGAGTCGATTGCGCCACCGCGGGGCAGTTTCCGTTATATTAGTGAAAGGGTATCTCCTTGGCAGTTTCCCAGAGCACCGACCAAATGGTTGGAGTCCTTCGTGACACAATCGTATCCCTCGTGCGCCGCGACGGTCCCGACCTGTCGGCCCGCCAGCTCGGCGTTTTCCTGACTTGCTACCTGAATGACGGTGCCCACACCGTCCGGGGCTTGGCTGCGGACCTGAACGTGTCCAAACCGGCGATCACGCGGGCGCTGGACCGGCTGGGTGAGTTGGAGCTGGCCCGCCGCAAGGTGGACCCGGCAGATCGCCGGAGCGTCCTCGTGCAGCGGACCGTCAAGGGCCAGGCCTTCCTGCGGGACCTGCGCAGTATCATGGGCGAGGCCGGCGCGCCTGCGAAAAAGTCGAGCGGCGGCTCGGCCGTCAGCGAGTCGGCTCGCAAGGTGGCCCACGCTTGACGGGGGTGGTAGCGGCCGGGAAACCGGCCGCTACTTCACGCCGCCGGCCGTCAGCCCGGCAACGATCTCCTTCTGCATCAACAGGGTCAGCAACAGCACCGGCAGCGTAACCAGCAGCGCCGCGGCGGCGAGTGGACCCCAGCTGACCTGCTCGAATGTCAGCACATTGTAGACGGCGACGGGAAGGGTGCGCGTCTCCCGCCCGGCCAGCACGACGCCGAAGATGAAGTTGTTCCAGCTGAAGATGAACGCCAGGATGGTGGCGACCGTGATGCCCGGCCGCGCCAGCGGCAGCGCCACATGCCGGAAGGCCTGCCATATGGTTGCGCCGTCGACCAGCGCCGCCTCCTCGAGCTCGGACGGCAATCCCTCGAAGAAGCCGATCATGATCCAGACCACGATCGGCACCGTGATCACCAAATGGGTGATCACGATCGGCGTCAAGGTGCCGGTCAGGCCCAGCCACTGGAACAGCAGGAACAGCGGGATCAGGTACGAGAGGCCGGGGGTGATGCGCGCGACCAGGATCAGCAGGGCGGCGCGGGTGGCGCGGGCCTTGGCGATGCCGTAGCCGGCGGGCACGCCGATCAGCAGGGCCAAGCCGGTGGCGGTAAACGACACGATCACCGAATTGAACGTGTAGTTCAGGAAGTCGTTCTTCTGGAACACGTCGATGAAATTGGCGAGCGTCGGCGGGTAGGGGACGAACACTGGCGGGAACGCGGTGTTGTCCACCTCGTTCTTGAGCGCCAGCGACAGCATCCACAGAAACACCAGGATTGCCGGCGAGACCAGCACGAAGACCGAGGCATAGAGGCCGAGGCGGCCGAGCAGGCGACCTCTGCGGCGGCTGGCGACCGTACTCACGCCAGTTGGTCCCGCTGGCGGAAATACAGCATCAGCATGGTGATCAGCAGGATGAGGACGAAGAACACGACCACCACGGCGGAGGCGTACCCCATGTCGTAGAAGCTGAACGCCTGCAGATAGAGCAGGATGTTGAGCGTTTCGCTGGCCGTGCCCGGGCCACCGTTGCTGATGACGAAGATGGTGTCGAACGCCTTCAGGGCGTCGATGCCGCGGATGACGGCGGCGACCATGATGAAGGGCCACACCAGCGGCAAGGTGACGTGCCAGAACACCTGCCAGAGGTTGGCGCCGTCCAGCACGGCGGCCTCGTAGGGGTCGGTGGGCAGGCTGGCGAGGCCGCCCAGCACGATCAGCATGACCAGCGGGGTCCATTGCCAGGTCTCGACCATCACCAGCGTGGGGATGACGGTGCTGGCGTCGTACACCCAGGACGAGGGGGGCAGCCCCAGGCTGGTCAGCACGTAGTTCAGCACGCCGAGCTGGGGGTGGAACATCATGGTCCAGACCAGCGCGATGGCGACGGGGGTGGCCATCATCGGCATGATGAACAGCGTGCGCGCCAGGCCACGGCCGGGGAAGTTGCGATGGAAGCACACCGCCGCGGCGATGCCGAACACCAGCGGCAGCAGCACGGAGAGGCTGGTGAAGTAGAGCGTGCGCCAGACCGCCGACTGGAAGCGTTCGTCGGTGAGCATCCTGGCGTAGTTGGCGAGCCCGGCAAAGGTGCGGCTACCGCCGATGTGCCAGTCGTGGACCGACATGAACAGGGTGAAGACCCACGGGAACAGGATGACCGCCGATACCACGACGCCGGCCGGCAGGATGAAGGGCCAGTAATGGCGGGCGTAGTTGCGCCGCCGCCGCGCGCGATCGGCCGCTGCGCCCTGGGCGGCTACGCTCAGCGTGGTCCCCATCGTTCCCCCTCCGCGGTCCTTTGCCGCACTGAGCGGGGCCGCGGTCAGCCCGACAGTAGCGGACGGGCCGGGGGCGGCAAAGGATTTATGGCACGCGCAGGTCGGTGGTGGTGCAGAGGTTCAGGCGGCGGCGCTCGGTCGCCTCGCCGTTGGCGAACACCACGCGGACGTCGTACATGCACTGGCCGTTGGGCAGGCGGATCACCTTGGTGGCGCCGGCCGCGACCGTGTCGTCGCCCAGCCGGTCGCGGCCCCAGCTGTCCACGCCCGCGGCACTGGCATAGACCTCGTTGATGTCGCTGCGCCCCCGGTTCACCAGGCGGAACGAGGGATCGTTGGTTGCCTGCTGGGTGTTGCCGGCGTTGCCCGCGTTCGCTCGCCCGGACGGGCCAGAGGGGAAGGTGACGCTCTCCACGCTGCAGGTGTTCAGGGCCCGCCGCTCGTCCGACTGGCCGTTCGCGTAGACGACCTTGATGTCGTACACGCAATTGCCGTCGGCGGGCAGACGGACCGGGTGGGTCTGGCCCGGCGGGATGTTGGCGTTGGCCAGCCGGTCCCGCCCCCAGTTCGCCAGCCCGGCCGGGGTGGCATAGACCTCGTTGATGGTGCTGCCGGCGCGGTTGACCAGGTTGAAGGACGGGTTCTGCTGCGCGATGGCCTGCGGCGCCGCGGCCAGGCCGGCCGCGAGCGCCAGCACGGCGACGATCCATGAACGCTTCAGCATGGCGAACGCTTCAGCATGGCCCCATCCCTTGTATCCCGCCTGGATTAAACCGCGTTCCGCGCGCCAAGTGAAGCGATCTCACCAGCGCCCGATGCCGGCCCGGCGGGCGCGCCGGGTCACGTAGGCCAGCCAGGCTAGCTGCGGCGGCAGCACGAGCAGGACCACCAGCGGCTTCATCGCCCCGGATGCCGCGAGGAACACCGCGCAGCAAACGCCACCCCAGAGCGCGAACCCCCAATGCACCAGCGTCACCTGTGTGGCCGGCATGCCCGCCCGGTGCGCCACCTGATAGAGGTGGCTGCGATGCGCCTGGGTCAGCCGGTCCCCGGCCAGCAGCCGGCGCACGAGCGTGAACGCTACGTCCAGCAGCACGCCCGATAGCAGCAGGGGGACCAGCAGCACCGAGAGGTCCAGGCCCTGGAACCGGCCGGCGACCACGGCCAGGACGGCCAGCACGAAGCCGCAGAACTGGCTGCCGACATCGCCCATGAAGATGCGGGCGCGGGGAAAGTTGAAGGGCAGGAAGCCGAGCAGCCCCGCGGCGAGCAGCAGGGCGGCGAAATAGGCGAACCAGCCGCCGGCCTGGGCCGCGATGCCGGCCAGCACGGCGCAGGCGATCACGGACACGCCCGCCGCCAGCCCGTTGAGCCCGTCGATGAAGTTCATGGCGTTGGTGGCAAACAGGATCCAACCGAGCGTGAGCGGCACCCCGGCCCAGCCGAGCGCGACCGGGCCGAACAAAGGCAGGTTCAGGTCCGAAACGACCAGGCCGCTGCCGACCGCGAACAGCGCGGCGCCGACCTGCGCGGCGAGTTTGCCGCTGAAGGGCCAGTCCCGCAGGTCGTCGAGGAATGCGACCACGGCGATGGCCGTGGCGGCCAGGATGACGCCCACGAAGTAGCCGCCCGCCAGCCGGGAGAACTCGGCGAACCGGTAGAGGATGCCCATGCCGACGAGGAAGGCCGCCACGATGCCGACCCCGCCGCCTTTGGGCACGGGCTGGCGGTGCGCCTTGCGCGCGTCCGGCTGGTCCATCACGGCCAGACCGATCATGCCGCGCACGACGGCCGCGGACAGCAGGGCGAGCGCCGCGCAGAACAGCAGGTGCTTGGAAAGCGAGAGGAAGGTCACCGAGGGCTGTCAGTCCATGTGATCGGGGCTATAGGGTGGTCACGATGTCCCTGCAACGCCCCCTGCAGCGTCCCGTGGCGCGCGCGGTCAACCGGATCGTGCTGAACGTCTTGATGGATGGCGCGCTCGCGGCGGTGGCCACGCCGCTGGCCCGTTACATCGCCGATCCCGGCGGCGGGCTGCTGCGGCCGCTGTGGTTCGTGGCCGGCGGCGCGGTCACCTTGCTGCTGGCCGGGCTGCCGTTCCGCATGCCGCAGCAATATTGGCGGTTCGCCGGCATCGAGGACCTGCTCGGCGTGGTGGGCGGCTCGGTGGCGAGCGCGATCCTGTTCGCGCTGCTGCTGTCTGTCGCCGGGTTCAGCCTGCCGACCCCCACCTTCCCCGTCGTGCATGCGCTGACCCTGATCGTGGCGCTCGGCACGCCGCGGGTGATGTACCGGCTGCGGCTGGGCTGGTCGCGCGGGGCGGGCAGCGGGGCGCAGGCGGTGCTGCTGGCCGGCGCCGGGGAGAACGCGGACCTGTTCCTGCGCGCGCTCGCGACGCGGGAGGGGCGGGCCGCCTTCCGCGTGCTCGGCCTGCTGAGCCTGGGCGGCGGCAACGTAGCCCGGCGCATGCACGGGCATACCATCCTGGGTTCGGTCGATCAGGCCGGCGTGGTGCTGGCCCGGCTGCGGGGGGAGGGCCGGCCGGCCGCGGCCGTGGTGGTGACGGAGCCCAGCCTCTCCGGCGAGCAGCTGGCCGAGCTGCTGTCGCAGGCGGATGCGGAGGGCATCCCGGTCCGGCGCATGCCGCCGCCCACGCAGCTGCAATCGGCGCCGGGCGAGAGGGTGCAGCTGGCGCCGGTCGCGATCGAGGAACTGCTGAACCGGCCGCAGGTGCCGCTGGATCGGGAGGGCATGGCCCGGCTGGTGCAGGGCCGCCGCGTGCTGGTGACCGGCGCCGGCGGCACCATCGGCGCGGAGCTGGCGCGCCAGGTGGCCGCCTTGGGTCCCTCCAGCCTGGCGCTGCTGGACAACGGCGAATATGCGCTTTGGCAGATCGACCTTGAGCTGGCCGAGACGCAGCCGGGGCTGCCGCGGCAGACCTGCATCGCCGATATCCGGGACGAGGCGCGCATCCGGGCCGTCTGCGACGCGCTGCGCCCCGAGCTGGTGTTCCATGCCGCCGCGCTGAAGCACGTGCCCATGGTGGAGGCCAATCCGCTCGAGGGGCTGCTGACCAATGCGGTCGGGACCCGGGTGGTGGCGGACGCCGCGCGGGCCTCGGGCGCCACTGCGATGGTGTTCATCTCGACCGACAAGGCGGTGAACCCCAGCAGCGTGATGGGCGCCAGCAAGCGCCTGGCCGAGATGTATGTGCAGGGGCTCGACGTCGCGGCCTGGCGGGGCAGCGGCATGCGCTGCGTCACCGTCCGCTTCGGCAACGTGCTCGGCAGCACCGGGTCCGTGGTGCCCTTGTTCCGGCGGCAGCTCGAGCGGGGCGGGCCGCTGACGGTGACGCATCCCGACATGCAGCGCTACTTCATGACGGTGCGCGAGGCGGTGGGCCTGGTGCTGCAGGCCAGCGTGGTCGGCGTGGATGGCGCGGAGCAGGGCGGCATCTTCGTGCTCGACATGGGTAAGCCGGTGCGGATCGTGGACCTGGCCCGGCAGATGGTCCGCTTGGCCGGGCTTCGCGTGGCCGAGGGCGAAGCGCCGCCGCCGGGCGCCATCGCCATCGCCTATACCGGCCTGCGGCCGGGCGAGAAGCTGCATGAGGAGCTGTTCCACGGCAAGGAACCGCCGCGGCCGACAGGCCATGCCGGCCTGCTGATGGCCACGCCGCGCACGGCCGACCCGGCCATCGTCGGACGCGCGATCGACGAGATCGCCGCCGCGTGCCGCGCCGGGCAGGTGGCGACGGCGCTGGGGCAGCTGGGCCGGATGGTGCCGGAGTTCGAACAGGACAGCGCGGCGGGCCTGGTCCTGGCGCCGGGAGAATGAGGATGGACGCGCCGCTGCCGTTCCTGGACCTGAAGGCCCAGCAGGCCCGCATCGCCCCTTATTTGCGCCCGCGGCTGGAGGCGGTGCTGGCGCATTGCCAGTTCGTCCTCGGGCCGGAGGTGGCCGAGCTTGAGGGGCGGCTGGCCGCCTATTGCGGCGCCCGCCACTGCGTCGGCGTCAGTTCGGGCACCGACGCGCTGCAGATCGCGATGATGGCCGAGGGGATCGGGGCGGGGGATGCGGTGTTCCTGCCGGCGTTCACCTATACGGCCACGGCGGAGGTGCCGCTTCTGCTGGGCGCGACGCCGGTGTTCGTGGACGTGGACCCGCGCACGTTCCAGATCGATCCCGCGCACCTGGTCCGCCGGGTGGCCGAGGTGCGCGCCGCCGGGCGGCTGCGGCCCCGCGCCCTGGTGGGGGTGGACCTGTTCGGCCAGCCGGCAGACTGGCCGGCGCTGAACCGGGTGGCGTCGCAGGAGGGGCTGTTCACCCTCGACGACCTGGCGCAAAGCTTCGGCGCCACGCTGCATGGGGAGAAGCTCGGCACCCAGGCCCAGGCGACGGCGACCAGCTTCTTTCCGAGCAAGCCGCTGGGCGCCTATGGCGACGGCGGCGCCTTGTTCACCGACAGCGACGCGCGGGCCGCGCTGTACCGCAGCCTGCGCACGCATGGCGAGGGCACGACGCGCTACGAGGTGCTGCACACCGGCATGAACGGCCGCCTGGACACGCTGCAGGCGGCGGTGCTTCTGGCCAAGCTCGAGGTGTTCGACGCGGAACTGGCGATCCGCGAGCGCATCGCCGGCCTCTACGACCGGCGGCTTGGCAACCTGCTCGACATCCCGGCGCGCGTGCCGGGCAGCACGAGCGCCTGGGCCATCTACGCGGTGCTGCTGCGGGACGAGGCGGAGCGCGGCGCGGTGCAGGCCGGCCTGCAGGCGGATGGCGTGCCGACCGCCATCTACTATCCCCGGCCGCTGCATCGCCAGCCCGCCTATGCCGGCCATCATGACGGCTCGGCGCTGCCGGTGTCGGACGATCTGGCGACGCGCATCCTGGCCTTGCCCATCCACCCCGACCTGTCGGAACACGACGCCGAGCGCGTTTGCGACGCCGTGGCCCGGATGCTAGGCTGAGGCAACCGAGGTTCATTGGGGGTTAGAGGGCCATGAACGAGCCGAAGCGCCAAACCGACCACCCGCCTGCCGAGGGGGCCAGCCCCGATCATAACCCGACCGGCACCACGCCGCGCGGCATCCCGGCAGGGATGGAGGAGCACGAGGCCAAAGGGCACCCGACCTCCGACCGGCAACAGACCGAGACCGCGACGCATCGGATCGAGAAGGGCTGAGCCGTTGCTGACGCTAAGGTGAGCTTGGCGTGCCCCAGACGAACGTTAGCTCGTGCTTATTGTGGAAGAGGTGGGTGAGGATTCCGCCGGGGATGCTGGCGAAGGCGGCGGCGGCTTCGGCGTCGGTCGCGCCCTGGAACTTCACGGTGCAGATGATGCGGCGCGCGGCCTTGGCTGCGATCCATCGTTCGACCAGGGCCAGGAGCCGCTCGGGGTAGGCGATCACGTCGCAAACCAGCCAATCGACCGGCCGTGGCGGCAGGGCGAAGGCGCTTTCCATCAACTGCGTGATCCCCGGCAGGGCGGCCAGGCGGGGATCGAGCGGTGCTTTGTCGACGGCCAGCACGGTGGCGCCGAGCTGGGCGAGCACCCAGGTCCATCCGCCAGGGGAGGCGCCGAGATCGATGCAGGTGTCGCCGGGTCGCGGCCGGGCGCCGAGGCGGGTCAGCGCCTCCCATAGCTTCAGGTAGGCGCGGCTCGGTGGGCCGATATGGTCTTCCTGGAACCGGCACTCGCCGTTCGGGAAGGGGCTGGTCTTGGCGGGGGTGGCCAGCAGGTGGCCGGGGGCCAGCAGGGTCCAGGCGCCGAGATGGGATTTTGGGGCGGGTTCGGGGAAGACCAGCGGCCGGGCCTTGACCGGCGGCAGGCGTTCCTGGATCAGCGCCATGCGGCGGTGATGGCCGGCCGCGTAGGCCGACCAGTTGCGCTGAATGCCGCGCAACACGTCCGCCGCGGCCTTGACCGAGCCGATGGCGTGGGACTGCGGTGCCGTCCAGACATCGAGGGCCCAGGCGCTCGGGGCCACAGGATCGGGCGAGAGGGCGAGCCGGCCATGCCAGGCGTCGACCGCCACGGCACCCCGGTTCAGTTCGTCGAGCAGGGGCTGCTCCAGCCCTTCGGCGGCGAGGTAGGCGCTGCGGATCAACGCCGCAGGGCGGAGACGCCCAAGACCGCCCAGCCCAGCATGAGCAAGCTACCGCCCACGGGGGCGGCCATGCCCAGGCTGGGGCCACCCAGGAGCGGAAGGTAGACGGCCCCGCAGAACAGCAGCAGGCCAGCCACGAAGGCTGCCGCGGCGACATGGGTCAGCCGGCCGCCGCGCGCGCCCCACAAGCCGCACCCGAGCAGTGCCAGGGCGTGCCAGCCGAGCATCTGCGCCGCCGCCGCCACGGCGCGCGCACCAGCCGGATCACCGCCCGCATGCGCCGACCCGGCCGCCGCCGCAACCGCCAGCAGGCCCGCGCCGGCCCCGGCTGCCACCCATCCTCGATATGCGTCCATCGCGCAGCTTTAGCCCGGCCTGGCCGGTTCCGCCATGACCCGCCGCCGTGTAGTCTGAGCCCATGCCCCGCGGCGACCTGTTCCCCGAGATCGGCCCCTTCGAGACGGGGTACATGCCGCTGCACGGCGGCCACGTCATGTATTGGGAACAGGTCGGGGCCACGCGGGGCCAGCCGGCCCTGTTCCTGCACGGCGGACCCGGCGCCGGGGCGGGCGCGGTGCATCGGCGGTTCTTCGACCCGCACTTCTGGCGCGTGGTGATCTTCGACCAGCGGGGCGCCGGCCGTTCGCGCCCGCTGGGCAGCCTGGCGCAGAACACGACGCCGGACCTGGTGGCCGACATCGAGACGCTGCGGCGGCATTTGGGCATCGAGCGCTGGCTGCTGTTCGGCGGCTCATGGGGCAGCACCCTGGCGCTGGCTTATGCGCAGGCGCATCCGGAGCGCGTGCAGGGCTTGGTGCTGCGCGGCGTGTTCCTGGGCCGCGCGGCCGAGGTAGACTGGTTCCTGCACGGCCTGGCGGCGATCTTTCCCGACGCGCACGCGGCCTTTTCCGGGCACTTGCCGGCGGACGAGCGCCATGACGTGCTCGGCGCCTATTTGCGCCGGCTGACCGATCCCGACCCGGCGGTGCACATGTCCGCGGCGCGGGCGTGGTCGGTGTACGAGGGCTCCTGCAGCACACTGCTGCCCAGCCCGGACACGGTCACGTCCTTTGCCCAGGACCGGACGGCGCTGGGCCTGGCGCGGATCGAGGCGCATTATTTCGCGCACGGCTTATTCCTGCCGCCCGGGGGGTTGCTGGGCGGCATGGCACGGATCGGGCAACTGCCGGGCGAGATCGTGCAGGGCCGCTATGACATGATCTGCCCGGCGCGCACCGCCTTCGAGCTGGCGGCGAACTGGCCTGCGGCCCGGCTGACGGTCATTCCCGACGCCGGGCACTCGGCGCTGGAGCCGGGTGTTCGCCGCGCGTTGGTCTCGGCCGTGGAGCGCTTCCGCACCGTGCGCTGATCGGGCATCCTCGCCGTGTTAGCGGGGGGTGCTGCTTTGAACGTCGGCGTAATCGGTCTGGGGTCCATGGGCATGGGCGCCGCGCTCAACTTGGCTGGCCGCGGCCACGCGGTGTCGGGCTGCGAGATCAGAGAGGCCGCCTGGGCCGAGCTCGAGGCGGCGGGCGGGCGCTGTGTCGGGGCCCCCGGGGCGTTGCCGGCCGGGCTCGATGCGCTGATCGTGTTCGTGGTGAACGCGGCGCAGGCCGAGCAGGCGCTGTTCGGGGACGGGGACGGGGACGGAAACGGGGACGGAAACGGGGATGGGGGCGGGCTCGCGCGGCTGGCGCCGGGTGGGGTCGTGTTGTGCTGCACCACGGTTTCGCCGGAGACGGCGCGGAGCATGGCGGCCCGGGTTGTGGGCAGCGGGCGCCTGTTCCTGGACGCGCCCGTTTCCGGCGGCGCGGTGGGCGCGCGCGGCGGCAGCATGACGGTGATGGGCAGCGGCAGCCCGGCCGCGTTCGACCGTGCCGGGCCAGTCCTGGAGGCGATCGCCAGCAAGGTCTGGCGCTTGGGCGACGAGCCCGGGGTGGGCAGCACGGTCAAGATGGTCAACCAGTTGCTGGCCGGCGTGCATATCGCGGTCGCGGGCGAGGCGATGGCGTTGGGCATCCGCGCCGGGGCCGATCCGCAGACGCTGTTCGATGTGATCTCGTCCTCGGCCGGCAGCTCCTGGATGTGGCAGAACCGCATGCCGCATGTGCTGCAAGGGGACGATACGCCGCATTCGGCGGTGAACATCTTCGTCAAGGATTTGGGCATCGTGCTGGATCAAGCCCGGGCGCTGACGTTCCCGTTGCCGATGGCTTCGGCAGCGCACCAGCTCTTCCTGGCGGCGGCAGCCTCGGGGCAGGGAACGCGGGACGATGCCTTTGTAATCCGGGTCTGGGAGGCGTTGACGGGGATCGAGCTGCCGAACCCGAATGCGGGAAAGCCGGCTACTTGAGTATCGGCAAAGAAAGATGAAGGGCAGCGACTAACAACTGAAAGTTGTAAGGTCGCGCAAGTGAGCTTTGTTCGCGAGCCGGCTAATGACGGGTCTTGAGCCCGTCATTAATAAATCGTTAAAACACATCACGTCACATTTTATGCATTGATTCTCACGGCTCCGTGATGCACTAGGCGTCCCGCGCTTTCTCTCCCGGTCAGCGGCAGCGGAACCAGAGTTCTGCTGCGCCCGGCGCGCAACTGACAACCTCGTTAAGTTTGTATTAACGCCGATTCGGCGCACGTCCGTGCCCCGGTCGAACAGAGGAACATAAGATGTCGACACTTACAGTCGGAACGGGCCAGCAGTACACGACAATTGCCGCCGCAATTGCGGCGACGCAGGACGGCGACGTCGTCAACGTGATGGCGGGGACCTACACCAACGACTTTGCTGTTGTCTCGCACAAGATCACGCTCAATGGCGTGGGCGGCATGGCGAACCTGGTTGCGACCGTGCCGATCCCAAACGGCAAGGCCATCCTCGTGGAGGATAACGACCTCACCATCGACCATATTTCATTCTCTGGCGCGACGGTGAGGGACGGCAACGGCGCCGGCATCCGCTACGAGGCGGGCAACCTGGTCATCAAGGACAGCCTGTTTGCCAACAACCAGGACGGCATTCTCGGCGCCCAGAACGACGACGGCACGATCCTGATCCAGAACAGCGAGTTTTCGAACAACGGGTCGGGCACCGGCTCCACGCACGGGATCTACGTCGGCGTGATCAAGTCGCTGACCGTGCAGAACAGCTATTTCCACGATACCTCGGTGGGTCACGAGATCAAAAGCCGTGCGCTGTCTAACACCATCACCGGCAGCCGCATCCAGGACAACATGGCGGGGACGGCCAGCTACAGCGTCGACCTGCCGAATGGTGGCATCGCGGACATCAAGAACAACGTGATCGAGAAGGGTCCGCAGTCGCAGAACCGCAGCACCATCCATTTTGGCGGCGAGGTGACGGCGCCGGCCGGGTCGTCGCTGAACATCGCGGGCAACACCATCGTCGCCGACCAGAACGGCGCGACCCTGCTGCTGAACCAGGCCTACACCACCCAGAACCAGACGGTGACCGCGACCATCACCGGCAACAGCCTTTGGAACTACGACCCCTCGCGCATCAGCAACGGCCCTGCCAACGTTTCCAACAACACCTACCTTGCGGCGCGGCCGGCGCTGGACACGAGCCCGCAAGACACCACCGGGTCGCCCACGCCCACGCCCACGCCCACGCCCACGCCCACGGCCATGGCCACGCCAACGCCAACGCCAACGCCAACGCCAGCGCCAACCCCCACGCCCACTCCGACGCCCACCCCGACGCCCACGCCGACGCCCACCCCGACGCCAGCGCCCACCGGAACCATTACCGTCGTCGATCCCTCCGTTACGCTCAAGGTGAGCAACCGGAGCATCTCGTCCACGGCCGGCAGCCACGACCTCGTGCTGCACGGCACCGCCAACGCCGTGAGCTTGGTCGACGGCTGGGAATCGGTGAACGCCCTCGATGGCGGCAACACGATCACGACCGGCAGCGGGCGCGACAACATCATCATCGGCGGCAGCGGCAACGTCGTCGACTCCGGCGAAGGGCAGGGACGCGATACCGTTCGCGACCTGGGCCATGACAACACGATCGTGCTGTCCAGGGCGGGTAAGGGCTACGCCGACGTCGTCGGCGATGTCCTCAGCAACGGCGACATGCTGGATGTGCGGGCAGCCCTGAATGCCACGAACTGGGACCACAACCTGGCCACGCTCGGGAAGTTCATCAGCTTGCGGCTGGTGGCCAACCCGCATCTGGCGGAGGTGATGATCCATCCGACGGGCGGCAGCGACGCGGTCGGGATCGCCACGCTGATCGGGAACCACCCGCTGAACGCGGTCGCCTTCCTGCAGCACCTGACGACGACGGCAACCGCGCCCACGCCGACGCCGACGCCCACGCCGACACCCACGCCGGGCCAGACCATCAACCTCGTCGACGCTTCAGCCACGATCACGGTCAGCAGCGCGACAATCTCGTCCACGGTGGGCAGCCACGACCTCGTGCTGCACGGCACCGGCGATACCGTGAGCTTGGTCAACGGCTGGGAATCGGTGAACGCCCTCGATGGCGGCAACATGATCACGACGGGTACCGGCCGCGACAGCATCATTATCGGCGGCAGCGGCAACGTCGTCGATGCGGGCGAGGGCCAGGGGCGTGATACGGTCCGGGACCTCGGCGGCAACAACACCATCGTGATCCCGAGGGCGAGCCAGGGCTACCAAGACCTGGTCGGCGACGTCCTCAGCAACGGCGACGTTCTGGATGTGCGGGCAGCCCTCGGCGCGACGAGCTGGGACCATAACATGGCGACCCTGGGCAACTTCATCAGCCTGCGGACCATGGCCAACCCGCACCTGGCGGAGATCATGATCCATCCGACGGGGACCGCCGCTGCCGTTGGCGTCACCACCATCGTCGGCAACAACCCCTTGCCGACCGACAGCTTCCTCCAGCATCTACAAGTAGGCTGATTGCCAGCAGGCTCCCCCGGCCTGCCGGGGGAGCCTGCTCGAATTAGGCCGGGGCCGTCCCGGCCAAGGCCTCGGCGACCCGGCGCGCGAAGGCGGCCGGGTCCGCCGGCATGTCGCCGTCCTGGACCCGGGCGAGGTCGAGCAGGGTCAGCGCGGCGTCCGCCACGTCCTGCCCCGCATCGACCCGGGCCGCCAGCGAGCGGATCAGCTTGTGCCAGGGATTGAGCTCAAGCGTGGGCGGCAGGTTCATCCCCGCCTTGCCATGCCGGCGCAGCAGCCGCTGCATCTGCAGGTCCGGCCCGAACCCGGAAGCGGCCAGCACAACCGCGCTATCGACCAGCCGGTCGGTCGCCCGCACATCGGCCACGGCATCGCCCAGCGCCGCCTTCAGCGCCGGCAGCAGCCTCTCGAGGTCGGCCGGCTCGCCCTCCGGCGCGGCGCCGGGCTCGAGCTTGGAGAGGTCGGCCGCCCCCTGCGTCACCGAGCGGATCGGCTTGCCGTCCCAGTCGCCCAGGCGCTCCGGCCAGAAGGCGTCGACCGGGTCGGTCAGCAGCAGCACCTCGACGCCACGCGCCCGGAAGCCCTCCAGCTGCGGCGAGCGGCCGAGCGCGGCCGCGTCGTCCCCGCTCAGCACATAGATCGCCTCCTGCGCCGGCTTCATCCGGCCTACGTAGTCGGCAAGCCCGGTCCAGCCCTCGGCTGCCGAACTGCGGAAGCGCATGAGCCCGGCCAGCTCCTTGCGATGGTCGCTATCCTCCCAGACGCCTTCCTTCAGCAGCGGGCCGAACGCCTCCCAGAACGTGTCGTAGCCACCCGCCTCCGCGGGCGCGCCCTCCGCCGCGGTCGCCCGCGCGGTCAGCTCGGCGATCACCCGGTTGGTCACGGCCTTGCGGATGCGGGCGAGCACCGGGGTGGTCTGCAGCATCTCGCGGCTGACGTTGAGCGGCAGGTCTTCGGTGTCCACGACGCCTTGCACGAAGCGCGCCCAGGGCGGCAGCAGCCCGGCCTCTTCGGTGATGAACATGCGCCGGACGTGCAGGCGGACCCGGCTTTCGCGCGGGCCATCGACCGGGTCGAACGGCCGGCTGCCCGGGATGAACAGCAGGGCGGCGTATTCGATCGCGCCCTCCGCCCGCCAATGCAGGGTGGCCCAAGGCTCGTCCCAGGCATGGGCCACGTGGCGGTAGAACTCGGTATACTGCTCGGGCGTGACCTCCGATTTCGGCTTGCGCCAGAGGGCGGTGCCCTCGTTGGCGGCGCGGTCCTCGCCGTCGCGCGCGACGGTGATGGGGACGGTGATGTGATCGGCCCATTTGCGGACGATGGTCTCGAGCCGGATCGGCTCCAGGAACTCGTCGGCGTCGGCCTTCATGTGCAACAGGACGGTCGTGCCCGCCTCGTCGCGGGCGCCGGGCTGCAGGGTGAAGGCGCCGCCGCCGTCGCTGGCCCAGGTCCAGGCCTCGTCCGCGCCGGCGCGGCGGCTGGTCACCTCGACGCGGTCGGCCACCATGAAGGCGGAGTAGAAGCCGACGCCGAATTGGCCGATTAGGCTGACCCTGTCCTTCTCGCCCGTGTTGGCCTCGCCCGTGTTGGTCTCGCCCGTGTTGGGCTCGTTCGTATTGGCCTGGCCGAAGGCGCGCGTGCCGGAGCGGGCGATGGTGCCGAGATTGGACGCCAGCTCGGCCTTGTCCATGCCGACGCCGCTATCGGCGATCAGGATGGTGCGGGCCGCCTTGTCGGGGACGATGCGGACGCTGGCGTTGGCGGGCAGGGACAAAGCGGGGTTGGTCAGCGCCTCGAACCGGCGCCGGTCGGTGGCGTCGGCCGCGTTGGCGACCAACTCCCGCAGGAAGATCTCGCGGTTCGAATACAGCGAGTGCACCACCAGATCGAGCAGGCGCCCGACCTCGGCGCTGAACTCGTGGCGTTCGGCGGTCTGGCTTTCACTCATGGCAGGGCTCCCCGGCTGGCACGGCGGGGGCTCCCCGGCGGGCACGGCGGGGATATGCGGGCAGCCTCCGTCGGATTTCAACCAATCATGAGGGTCCCTGTTGCGGCGCTGGACGGAAAACTCCGGCTGGCTGGCCCGGTTGCAATCCGCACCGAGGAACGAACCCCCTGTCGCGGCGGCCGTTGGTGGGCTAGAAGGCATCCATGATCGAGATCATCCGCTTGGCGCCGCACGATGCCCTGCCGTCCGGCCCGGGCCGGCACGTCATCGTGCTGCACCGCTTCGACGAGGATGCGCCGCGGGAGGTCGTCACCCAGATCACCCTGACCGGGCAGCCGGACGAGACCACGCATCCGGTGCGGCCGGATGGTCGCAAGATGACGCTCGAGGAAGCGATCGGCGCCGCCAAGCAGGTCGCGGAGAGCGAAAGCCTGCCCCGCATCTATGTCGTGGACCGGACCGCAGGGGAGCGCGAGCAGGACATCCTGAAGCACGCGGGCGACCACTCCGTGCATATGGAAAACTTGGTGGATAGCAATTTGGAGGAGGGCGAGCACGGCTCCGACATGCGTGACCGCACGCGCTGACGCACGCCGCATTGTGGCCACACCGGGCCGCCATACCGGTTGGGTTACGCGGTTTTACGGGGATATCATGCGTTCAGCGAAGAGGGAGGCCGGCTTGCGTTGCGGAAACATGCTTCCTTTTTATGCAGGCCGTCCCATGTCTGCCCTACCATACGGCCCCCATTCCGGCGTGGCCCCTAGCGAGAGAAGAAGGTGTGATGCCTGATAGCGGGCTGGACGCTGCCACGACCGGGCGGCGCGTGGGTGTGCTTGTGGTTGGCATGGGGGGCGCCGTCGCCACCACTGCCGCTGCGGGGATCGAGACGCTGCGGGCGGGCTCCAACGACATGGCGGGGCTGCCGCTGGCCGGAGTGGGCGCCGCGGGCATTGCGGCATACCGCAACTTGCACTTCGCCGGGTGGGACCTGCATGGCGAGGACCTGAACGCGGCCGTGCGCGAGCACCGCGTGCTCGACCGCGAGCAGGCCGAGCTGGTCGGGCCCGCCTTGTCGCGGATGAGGCCCTGGCCGGCGGTGGGCAGCTTGGACTTTTGCAAGAACGTCGACGGCGGCAACAAGGTGGTCGCGAAAAGCCACCGCGATGCGGTCGACCGCATCCGCGACGACATCCGCCGCCATCGCGAGGCGACGGGGATCGACAACCTGGTCATGGTCAACCTGGCTTCGGTCGAGCGCTGGCCCGACAAAGGCGCCGTCGCGCTGCATACGCCGGAGAACTTCGAAAAGGGGCTCGACGGCAACGACCCCTCGATCAGCCCTGCCATGCTCTACGCCTATGCGGCCATCGCCGAAGGCGTGCCGTACGGCAACTTCACGCCGAGCCTCGCGGCCGATATCCCGGCGCTGACCACGATGGCCGAGCGCCACAACGTCCCTGTGGCGGGCAAGGACGGCAAGACCGGCCAGACCTTCATCAAGACGGTGCTGGCCCCGGCCTTCCGCTCGCGCTCCCTTTATGTCGAGGGCTGGTTCAGCACCAACATCCTCGGCAACCGCGACGGGCTGGCGCTGGACAATCCGGACAGTTTGCAGAGCAAGCTGAACACCAAGGGCTCCGTGCTGGACGACATTCTCGGCTACCCGGTCGAGGACCACGTCGTCGATATCCGCTATTACAAGCCACGCGGCGACAACAAGGAAGCCTGGGACAACATCGACCTCGTGGGTTTCCTGGGCCAGAAGATGCAGATCAAGGTGAACTTCCTCTGCCGGGACAGCATCCTTGCCGCGCCCTTGGTGATCGAGATCGCCCGCGTGCTCGACCTTGCCCGCCAGCGAGGCAAGGGCGGCATCCAGGAGCAGCTGGGCCTGTTCTTCAAGGCGCCGATGACGCCGGCCGGCAAGCGCGAGGAACACAGCTTTCCCGTGCAGGAGCGCGTGCTCCTCGACTGGCTCGCGGCCTAGCTTCATGCCGGATGCGCGACCCGGCCAGGCAAGCAGCTTGGCCGGGCTGGTTCCCTTGGCCTCCGAGCTGTGCGACCTCAAGCGGGCGCGGGACGCATCGAGCGGAGACAGCCTGGCGTCCCGAATGTTCCGGCGGGGCTGGGGCGCCCTGGCGGCAGGCGTTCCTGTGCGCGATGTCACCGCCGCCCTGACCGCCACCGCGGTGGCGGCCGTGCGGCTGGGCGGCATCGACCGTGCGGTGCTGGGCGACGCCGGGCTGACCGAAGGCGAGGCATCGGCCGTCCTGCTGCGTTCGTTTGACGAGGTGGCGGGGCCGATCGATCCCGCCCTGGCGGACCTGTTGCGGGTGTGGCTTGGCACCGCGATTCCCAGCGGGCCGGCGCCGGCCTTTGCGGAAGCCTTGATCCGCCAGCCCCGCGCGGGCGCCACCTGTCCCGGCAAGGGCCGCATCATCCTGGAGCCGCCCGAGGGCCATGGCGACCATTGCTTCGTTGTGGCCGTGCTTGGCGCGATCCTTGCACCGGGCTACGGCGCCGACCCTGCCACGGCGTTCCTTGCCGGCATGGCGCATCACCTGCACAACGCCGTCCTGCCCGATAGCGGCTTTGCCGGCGAGATGTTGCTTGGCGAGCACCTCGAGCCGGTGATGGCGCGGCTGTTCGCGCGGGAGCTTGCCACGCTGCCGGGCCCGCTCGCGATGGCGACGGGCGCCGCGCTTGCCTTGATCCGGGATGCCGAAACACCGGTCGGCCGGGCGTTCCACGCTGCCGACGTGGTCGATCGCGTGCTGCAGATGCGGCACTACGAGCAGGTGGCCCAGTTCACCACCAGCCAGGCGCTGGACGACATGGACCTGGTGCATGCCGGGCCGACCCAGGCCTTCCACATGGCGGTGCTGCGGGACGCCGGCTTGCCGTGAACTGGTCCGCCGGGGCGCTGCAGAGCCCGCTCTCCGCCGCGCCGCTGCTGGCCGACACCCCGCATTCGCTGGCCGCGCCGGGCGAGCGCTGGCCGGTTATCGAGGGCATCCCGTTCCTGCGCGCCAACCGGGCCGACTTGGCCGCCCGGGCGCTGGCGGCGCTCGATGCCGGCCGTGCCGAGGATGCGCTGGTCCTGCTGCTGGCCGACCAGGACGACTGGGCCCGGACCCCGCCGGCGTCGAGCGAGGACCGCCGGGCGCTGGTGCGGGAGGCCGGCCGCGCCTCCTTCCGGGAGGCCATGGACCGGCTCGCCTTCGGCCCGGTCGGCGTCTATTTTGCGCATCGCTGGTCCGATCCGACGTTCCTGTCCGGCCTGGCCTTGGCGGAGGCGCATTGGACCGCGCCCGCCAGCGTGTTCGAGCTGGCGTGCGGCGCCGGGCACTATTTGCGGGAGTTCGCCCGGCTGTGCGCGGACGTCGCGGGCGGGGATATCGTATTCGCCAAGCTGTGGCTGGCCCGGCGCTACGTGGCCCCCGGGGCTCGCCTGGTCTGCTTCGATGCCGCCGCGCCCTGGCCGCTGCCGGACCGGGCGGCGGGACTGGTGTTCTGCCACGACGCCTTCTACTTCCTGCCGGACAAGCCACGCGTGGCGGCCGAGATGCGCCGGGTAGCGAGCGGACCCGTGCTGGTCGGCCACGCCCACAACGCCCTGGCCGACAACCTGTCCGCCGGCAGCCCGCTCGACCCGGCCGCCTACGCCGCGCTGTTCGGCGCGCCGCTGCTGTATGACGACCTGGAGCTGACCCGGGCGTTGATCGAATCCCGCGCGCCGCGGCCGACAAGCGCCGGCGACCTCGCGGCGGCGGCGGCCATTTCGCTGGCGACGCCGCCCGCTGCGCCGCGCGAGGTCGCGGGCGGGTTGGCCATGCCGCCCGCCGGGGCGGCGCTACGGCGCAATCCGCTGTATGATGGCGATGTGATACGCTGGCCCTCTGAACGCTATCGGAAGGAATACGGGCCCTTGGCGACCTACCCCCTGCACGCGGCCGGGCCGGAGCGCGCGACCGCGGGCGCCGACCGGGCGATCGACGCCTTGGCCCGGCGCCGCGTCCTGCTCGACCTGCCGCCCTCATGGTAGGCACGGGCTGGGGCATCGCCGGCTGCGGCTGGGTGGCGCGCGACTTCGTCGGGCCGGCCATCCAGGCCTCCACCAACGGCCATATCGCGGCGCTCTACGACCCTGACCCGTCGTCCCGCCACCGCGCCGGGCAGCTGTTCGGCGCGCCCTGCTTTGGCGAGCTGGATGCGTTCCTGGCTGCGCCCGGGCTCGACGCGGTCTATGTCGCGGCGCCCAACCACGCCCATCGCGCCTTGGTGGAGGCCGCCGCCGGGGCCGGCCTGCCCGTGTTGTGCGAGAAGCCGATGGCGACCACGCTGGCCGACGCCGAGGCGATGGTCGCCGCCTGCGCCCGCGCCGGGGTGCGCTACGCCACCGCGTTCGATCAGCGGTTCCACGCCGCGCACCGGGCGCTCGCCGCCCTGGTCGCCGAAGGGCGGCTGGGCACGGTCACGGCCATCCGCATCGTCTATGCCTGCTGGCTGCCCGCCGATTGGGCCGGGGACAACTGGCGGATCGACCCCAGCCGTGCCGGCGGCGGCGCACTCATCGACCTGGCGCCGCACGGGCTAGACCTTGCTTCGTACCTGCTGAGCGAGAAGCTGACCGAGGTGGCCGCCATGGGCCAGGCCCGCGTACACCACTACAAGGTCGAGGACGGCGCCTTGCTGATGGCGCGCTCGGAGTCGGGCGTGATGGTGCAGATGCACGTGGCCTATAACTGCCCGGAAACCCTGCCCCGGCGCCGGCTTGAGGTGGTGGGCACCGCGGGCCAGGCGATCGCCACGGACACGATGGGCCAGACCCCCGGCGGCAGCCTGGAGTGGATCGATGCCGCCACCGGGGTTGCGCAGCCGGTGCGGGTGCCGGGCGCGGATCGCTCGCCCTTCCTCAACCAGGTCGAGGCCTTCGCGGCCGCGCTGGCGGGCAATGCCGCGTTTTCGTTCACGCCCGAGCACGACCTGGAGATCATGGCCCTGGTGCTGCATGCCCAGCGCATGGCCACACCGCCCAAGGCCGCCGATGCCGCTTAGCCCGTATTCCTGCACCAATTGCGGCCACTGGCAGCGTTATTTCGCCATGCCGCCCAATTGCCCCGTGTGTTCGGACGTCCGCAACGATTTGCCGGAGGACGGGTGGGAGTTCCTCACCCCCGAGCAGGTGCTGCCGAAGCTGACCCATCATTGGCGGGAGGCGATCCCGGGCGTCTGGGAGTTCTGGTCCACCCCCCGCTACGGCCTCGACGGCCACGGCTGGCTGCTGACCCATCCCGACGGGAACGTGGCGTTCGAGGCGGCGCCGCTCTATTCGCAAGCCGCCCTCGACCAGATCGCGTCGCTCGGCGGCATCCGCTTCCTTGGCAGCAGCCACCCGCACGGCTATGGCGCGCTGTTCCAGCTGCAGGACCATTTCAAGCCGGACCTGCTGATCCAGAAGGACGACCTGGAATGGACCAAGGCGTTCCGGGTCACGATCCCGTATGACGAGACGTATGAAATCCGGCCGGGCCTGACGCTCTATCACACCGGCGGCCATTATGAAGGCCATTCGGTGCTCTACGATGCGGCGCGCCGGGCCATCTTCTGCGGCGACGCGCTGAAGATCGACTTCGACGCGGACGGCACGGCGCAGCGCATCTCGACCCACAAGGCCTACCACAAACAAATCCCGCTCAGCCGGGGCGAAGCGCAGCGCTACCGCGACGTGTTCGCCCGGCTGGATTTCACCTCGGCCTTCACCCCCTTCGAGTGCGCGACCAACCTCAACACCCATGCCGCGCTCAAGCTGCTGGACGAGGTGATCGAAGGGCCGCCCCACACGCGCCCCATTCCGATCGAACGATGAGCCAGCACGTCCTGCCGCCCAACCTGCCCGACGCGGCGGCGGCCTATGTCGCGTCCATGCCGGAGGGCCGGGTGGAGCTGTTCTCGCTCTCGCCGCTGGACCGCACCGGCGTCGCCTGCTGGAACGCGATCTTCCTCAACCAGGACGGCACGCGCTGGCATGGGGTGGCGCCGCACGGGGTGGGCTACGGCGTGGACGACGCGGGCGCCATCATCGGCACCACGGGCGAGCTGGCCGAAGCCGTGCATTCCGCGGTCGAAATCCATCGCATGCCGCGACGGACCGCCAGCTACGACGCGCTCCGCGCCGAATGCGGCGAGCGCGGGGTGGCCGACCCACTCGCCCTCTGCCTGCCCGCGGGCAGTCCGGTCGATGGCGGCACCACCCTGGAGTGGGTGCCCGCCCATCGCTGGCCCGGCGGCGACACCGTCTGGCTGCCCATCGACATCGCCGCCTGCTCGGTCGGCGACCTCTCGCCGGGCTACGTGCCGTTCACGACGCCCATCACCAACGGGCTCGGCGCGGGGCCGACGCTCGATTTCGCCATCGGCCACGGCCTGTGCGAGCTGCTGCAGCGGGACGGCAACGGCGTGGGCTTCCGCGCCATGGACCGCGGCATCGCGCTCGACCTCGGCGGCGGCCCGGCCGACCCCCGCACCCGCGCGCTGCTCGACCGGTTGGCTTGGCTCGGCATCGAGGTCATCCCGAAGTTCGCCACCGACGAGTTCGGCACCGCCAACGTCTATTGCGTCGGCGCGGAGCGGGACGGGGTCGCGGCCGCCTACCCGATCATGGTGACGGCGGCCGGCGAGGCGGCCTCGCTCGACCGCGAGCACGCGCTGCGCAAGGCGGTGTTCGAGTTCGCGGCCGCCCGCATGCGCAAGGTGTTCAGCCACGCGCCCCTGGCGGAGGTGGCCCGGGTGGCGCCGCCGGGCTACCTCGAGCGGTTCCGCGCCTATCACACGCTGGGCGGCGAGGAGAGCCGCAGCCTGGGCGCCATGCTGGACTGGCTGCGCCTGGACCAGCCGGCGCTCAAGTCCATGCTGGCGGACACGGTGCTGAGCCGCCGGGCGACCAAGCGGTTCGACGAACTGCCCACCTGGGACGGCCCGCTGGCCGGCACCGGCCTGGTGGCCGAGCTGGCCCGGCGCTTCGCCGCCGCCGGCATGGAGGTCCTCTATGTAGACTTCTCGCCCCCGCATGCGCCCGGCGTGCATGTGGTCAAGGCCGTCGTCCCCGGCCTCGAGGTGGAGACCATGAGCTATCACCGTATCGGCGAGCGCGGCGTGCGCAAGCTGCTGGGTCGCGGCAGCCCGCTGGTCGGCGTCGGCGCGACCCCGCCGGGTGCCGCGCCGGTGCGCCTGCCGCCGGGCGCGGCCGAACGGCTCGGCGGCCCCGCCTGGCTGGACGTGGCGGCGGTGGACCGCATCGTCGGCCGGCTGTATCCCTTGTACCGGGAGCCGGAGGTGCATAGCGCACCCATCAGCATGGAACCGCCGTGACGCTGCGTTTTGCCTACAACACCAACGGCGCCGCCAATCATCGCCTGGACGACGCGCTGGCCCTGATCGCCGACGCTGGGTACGACGGCGTGGCGCTGACGCTCGACATCCATCACCTCGATCCCTTCGCGCCCGGCTTCCCGCAGGCGCGCCGGCAGCTCGCGGCGCGGTTGCGGGCGCTGGGCCTGGGCTGCGTGATCGAAACGGGCGCGCGCTTCCTGCTCGACCCCCGCGCCAAGCACGAACCCACCCTGGTGACGCGCGACCCCGGCGGCCGCGCCCGCCGGGTCGAGTTCCTGTCGCGCGCGCTGGAGGTGGCGGCGGAGACGGGCGCGGAGGCCATGTCGTTCTGGGCCGGCGTGCCGAAGCCGGGCGTGTCGCCGGCCGAGGCGCAAGCGTGGCTGCGGCAGGGGGCCGAGCAGGTCGCCCGCCGCGCCGAGAGCCTGGGCACGGTCGCGGCCCTTGAGCCGGAGCCCGGCATGCTGGTCGAGACGGTGGACGACTGGGCCGCGCTTGCCATCCCCGGCCTGCGCCTCGCGCTCGACACCGGCCATTGCATCGTCACCGGCGAGCGCGACCCGGCCGCAGCCATCCGCGCGTTCGCCCCCGACCTCGCCACCGTCTCGATCGAGGACATGAAGCGCGGCGTGCACGTCCATCTACCTTTCGGCGAGGGCGACATGGACATTCCGGGGGTGCTCCGCGCCCTGGGCCAGGTCGGCTTTTGCAAGCTGGTCTGCGTCGAGATGAGCCGCGAGAGCCACCGGGCCGACGCGATGATCCCGGCGAGCCTGGCCTACCTGCGGCAAGCGGAGCGGGACTGCCGATGAACATCTGCTTCGTCAGCCGCCGCTTCTTCCCGGCGATCTCGGGCATGAGCGTCTACGCCCTGAACCTGCTGCGCGAGCTCGTCGCGGCAGGGCACGGCGTGACCATGATCAGCCAATACCGCGGCGACGACTTCGGCAAGCGCGTGTATGGCGGCGGCCCCCCGCCCGGGGTGCCCGGCGTGCGCGTGATCGGGCTGGAGCAGCTGGGCGAACAGGACGGCGGCGACTTCGAGCGCGACGTCGCTGCGATCCGCGACACCATCCTTGCCGAACACGCGCGCACCCCGTTCGACGTGCTGCACGCCCAGTACGGCTATCCCTGCGGCTGGGCGGCGATGCTCGCGTCCCGGGCCAGCGGCGTGCCCAACGTCGTCTCCATCCAGGGCGGCGACGGGCATTGGGTGGGCAGCTGCTGCGAGACGCACCGGCTCGCCATGACCCGGGTGCTCGACCACGCCGGCGCCGTGCTGATCGGCTGCGATTCGTTCCGCGACGAGGTGGTGCAGCGGCTGGGCACCGACCCCGCGCGCTTCACGATCGTGCCCGGCGCGGTGGACACCGCCCGCTTCAAGCCCGCCCGCTTCAAGCCCGGCCGCCTCAAGCCTGGCGCCCCGCCGCCCGAGGACCCGCCGGTGATGCTGTACCACGGCCGGGTCGACGCGCGGAAAGGGGTGCTCGACCTGCTGGACGCCGCGCGGCGGTTGCAGGCGGGCGGCGTCCGCTTCCGCCTGCTGATCTCCGGTATCGGCCCCACCTTCGACGAAACCGCCGCCGCCATCCCGGCGCTCGGCTTGCAGGACAGCGTCGAGATGACCGGCTACGTGGATTACGACGCGGTGCCGGAGGTGTATCGCCGGGCTGGCATCTTCGTTTCGCCGACCTATGCGGAGGGGTTCAGCAACACCATCCTCGAGGCGATGGCCAGCGGCATGGCCGTGGTGTCCTGCCGCTGCGTGGGCGTCGTGGACTGCATCCGCGACGGCGAGAACGGCCTGCTGACCGAGCCCGGCGACCGGCCGGGTCTGGCCGTGGCGCTGCGCCGCGTGCTGCAGGACGGCGTGCTGCGCGGCCGCCTGGCCGCAGCCGCGCTGCAGGAGTGCCGGGCGGTGTATTCCTGGCCCAAGGTCGCCCAGCAGATCATGGACGCGTATGGCCGCCTCGCCGGCACCGCGCCCGATCGGGACTGGTCGCCCGACCTGCCGATACTGTCGTGCCGGTTCCGCGCCGAGCCGCATCTGCTGTAGTGCCCACCGCGCTATTCCTGTCGCCGCATCTGGACGACGTCGTTTTCTCCTGCGGCGGGCTGCTGGCGCAGCTGGGCGACGCGGGGTGGCGCACGGCGCTGGTCACGGCGTTCACCGCCACGGTGCTGCCCGCCACCGGCTTCGCGCTCGCCTGCCAGATGGACAAGGGCCTGGCCGCGGACGTCGACTACATGGCGCTGCGCCGTGCCGAGGACCGGGCCGCCGCCGACATCCTGGGCGTTGCGGACCTGCGCTGGCTCGGCCTGCCCGAGGCGCCGCATCGCGGCTACGGATCGGCGCCCGCGCTGTTCCAGGCGATCCACGAGGCGGACGACGTCTGGCGGCCGCTCGCTGCCGCCATCGCCGGACTGCTGGCCGAGCTGCGGCCCGACCTGGTGCTGGCCCCGCAGGGGCTGGGCGGCCATGTGGACCACCGCCAGATGATCCGGGCGGTGCAGCAGGCGGCCGGCCCGGCCCGGGTTGCGTTCTACCGGGACACCCCTTACGCGATCCATGACCCGGATGCGCGTCCGGGCGTCTCGACGGCGGGGGAAACCGTCGTCCCGATCGCGGCCGGGCTGGACCGGAAGATCAGGGCGTCCTGCGCCTATGCCAGCCAGATCGGCTTCCAGTTCCAGGGGCCGGCGGCCTTGGCGCAGGCCTTGCAAGGCTTTGCGGTCCGCGAGGGGCAGGGGCGGCCGGCGGAACGATTTGCGGGATTCGTGCCCACGGATGGGGTGCAGCCATAGGGCGGCCATATTGTAGGGATTTATACGTGCCGTCTTTCGCTCTAGGGTCCAGGCCTCACCGGCAATGAACATCCAACCCACCCCTCCCGCGCCGAAATTCGCCGCCGCCGCCTCCTTCGAGGTGACGACGCTGCGCAACGCCAGTCCGCTTTGGCTGCGCCGTGCCATCTTTGCCGGGCCCGTGCTGGGCTGCACGCTGCTGGGCACGTGGCTGGCGGCGGAGGCCACCGTGGCGGTCTCGGCGTCCTGGCGGCTGCCGCTGCTGGGCTTGGTCGCGCTGAACATCCTCTATATGGCCGTTACCGGCTGGCCTGGCGTGCTTGGCTTCCTGCTGCATGTGTGCCGCCGCACCGTAACGGTGTCGGGCGTGCCCTCGGGCGAGAGCAGCACCGCCCTGCTGATGCCGGTGCACAACGAGAACCCGCGCGCGGTGTTCGCGGCCATCGAGGCGATGGCGCGCGCCGTGGGCGATGCCCGGCTGCAGCGGGTGGACCTGTTCGTCCTGTCCGACACGCAGGATCCGGCGATCGCCGCGGCCGAGCAGGCCGAGTTCGACCTGCTGCGCGCCCGCCTGCCGGACGGGCCGGCGCTGCACTACCGCCGCCGCAGCAGCAACACCGGCCGCAAGGTCGGCAACCTGCTCGACTTCTGCCAGAACTGGGGGAGCCAGTACGACTACATGGTCGTGCTGGATGCCGACAGCCTGATGGGCGCCAGTGCCATCGGCACCCTGATCGGCCTGATGGACGCCAACCCCGGCACCGGCATCATCCAGACCGTGCCATATGCCGTCGGCCGCGAGACCCTGTTCGCCCGCGTGCAGCAGTTCTCGGCGCGGCTCTACACGCCGCTGCTGGTGCAGGGCCTCACCTTCTGGCAGCAAGGCGACAGCAACTACTGGGGCCACAACGCCATCGTCCGCATCGCCCCGTTCCAGGCGCATTGCACGCTGCCCGTGCTGCCCGGCCGCGAGCCGTTCGGCGGCGAGATCCTGTGCCATGACGTGGTCGAGGCCGGGCTGATGCGGGGCGCCGGCTGGGATGTCTGGGTGGTGCCGGAGGCCCTGGAGAGCTTCGAGGCGCTGCCGGCCAACGTGGTCGATTTCGCCAGCCGCGAGCGCCGCTGGTGCCAGGGCAACCTGCAGCACCTGGGCGTGCTGCGCCACCCCGGCCTGCGTCCGGTTGGGCGCTTCCACCTCGCCTATGGCGTGCTGCATTACGTCGCCGGGCCGCTAGCGGTGCTGTTCCTGGCGCTGGCGACGATCGATGCGGCGCTCGGCGGCGATTTCGCGCGGCAGCTCCTGCGGGGCGACAGCCCGGCGCAGGCCGGGCTGATCGTCCTGGCGACGGCCCTGCTCTATGGCGGCAAGCTGCTCAGCCTGGCGGTCGTGCTGGCCAATGGCGAGCAGGCGCGGCAGTTCGGGGGCCGCTGGCGCCTGCTGGCCAGCGCCGCTTGCGAGCAGGTGGGCGCGCTGGTGATCTCCGCCATGCTGGTGGTGTTCTACACCCGCTACGTCGCGGACTTGCTGCGCGGCCGCACCGTGCGCTGGGACGCGCAGCCGCGCGACGACCGCGGCGTGTCCTGGTCCGAGGCGTGGCTCCGCCTGCGCGGCCCCGCGCTGCTTGGCGCGGCCTGGCTGGCGGCGCTGGCGGCGATCGACACCGGCCTGCTGCTTTGGGCCGCGCCGCTGCTGTTCGGGCTACTGGCCGCGGTTCCGGCCGCCGCGCTGTCCAGCCGCGTCACCTTGGGCCGCGCGGCCCGGCGCCTCGGCCTGTTCCTGACCCCGGAGGAGGTTGCGCCCGCACCCGTGCTGCGCGCCTACCAGCGTGCGGTGCTGGACCCGGCGCTGCCCGGCTCGACCCCGGCCCGGTCCCGCCCCGCGGCGCCCGGGCTGCAATTGGCCGCCAACACGGCCAAGGCCGCTTGAACCGGCTGCTGGCCGCCTGCCTGGCGCTCTGCTTGACGGTGCCGGCCTGGGCGCAGGACCCGGTCTCGTCCGAGGACCGCGCCTCGATCCAGGGCGTCATCACCCGCCAGCTCGAGGCGTTCCGCCAGGACGACGCGGGCGCCGCCTTCGCCTTCGCCACGCCGGAGCTGCAAGCGCGGTTCGGTACGGCGGAGCGGTTCCTCGACATGGTCCGCCGGGCGTATAAGCCGGTGTACCGGCCCAGGGTCGCCGAATTCAGCGAGCTGGCCCGGCAAGACGGCGTGCTGGTCCAGGAACTCGAACTGGTCGGCCCGCAGGGGGAGACCGTGCTGGCGCTCTATACGATGGAGCCGGACGGCGCCGGCGGGTGGCGGATCAGCGCGTGCGTCTTGATCCCAAGCGTGCGCGTCGGCGTCTGACATGCTGCGGCTCGCGCTGACGCTTGCCATGTTGGCGGCCCCGGCCGGCGCCCGCACGCTGGAGGTGGGGCCGGGCAAGGAGTTCCGGGTGCCCTCCGCCGCGGGCGCGGTGGCTGTCGACGGCGACCGCATCGCGATCCAGCCCGGCCAATACTCTGATTGCACCGTCTGGATAGCCAACAAGCTGGTGGTGGAAGGCGTGGGCGACGCCGCCAAGGTCGTGATCGCCGACCGCATCTGCTACGGCAAGGGCATTTTCGTCACCGTGGGCGAGGGGATCACCATCCGCAACCTCACCCTCGCCCGCGCCAGCGTGCCGGACGGCAACGGCGCCGGCATCCGGGGCGAAGGCCGCAACCTGGTCATCGAGGGCGTGCGCTTCATCGGCAACGAGAACGGCATCCTGTCCGGCACCGTCGGCGGCTCCATGCTCATCCGCGACAGCGTGTTCGACCGCAACGGCAGCTGCCGCGGCCCCTGCGCGCACGGCGTCTATGTGGGCAACCTCGACCTGCTGCAAGTGGAGCGCAGCCGCTTCACCCGCACCCGCGAGGCGCACCACATCAAGTCGCGCGCGCTGCGCACCGAGGTGACGGGCTGCTTCATCGAGGACGGCCCCGAGGGGACCGCGAGCTACGAAATCGAGGCGCCGAACGGCGGCTCCCTGGTGGTGCGCGGCAACACCATCGAGAAGGGCCCCAAGTCGGGCAACCGCGGCTCCGCCATCTCGATCGGGGCGGAAGGGGTGCGGCATCCCTCGCGCGAGATCCTGGTCGAGAACAACACGTTCCGGAACGCCGGGCCGTTCGAGACGGCGTTCGTGAACAACCTGACCCCGACCGCGGCCGTGCTGCGCAACAACCGGCTGGCGGGGACCGTCGTCCCGCTCCGCGGCGAGGGGCAGGTCAGCGGCGGCCGATGACGCAGGGGGTGTGCTGCGTCGGCATCGCCGTGCTCGACCGGGTGTACGAGATCGCCGCCTTGCCGTCCGGTGGCGGCAAGCATGTCGCGCGCGGATACCGGGAAACCGGCGGCGGCATGGCGGCGACCGCCGCGCTGGCCGTGGCGCGGCTGGGCGGCCGCGGCATCTGGTGCGGTCCGCTGGGCGACGACGTTGTGGGCCGAGACCTGCGGCAGAGGCTGGACCGGGGCGGCGTGGATACCGGCCCGGCGCAGGTCCTGCCCGGCGTCCGCACGCCCATCTCGGTCGTGCTGGTGCAACCGGACGGGGAGCGCTGCCTCATCCTGGACCGCGATCCCCGCCTTGAGATGCATCGGCCCGAGATCCCGCCCGGCACCGCCGCGGTCATGGCCGATCCGCGTTTCCCTAGGGCGAGCCTGGCCGCGCTCCACAGCGCGCGCGACCGCGGCATCCCCGGCGTGCTCGACGCCGAGGTCGCGGCCACGGCCGCGCTTCCCGCGTTGCTGGCCGCGGCGAGCCATCCGGTGTTCTCCCGGGCGGCATTGCGGGAGCTGACCGGCGAGGCCGACCCCGGCGCCGGCTTGCGACGCGTGGGGCATGGGTGTGCCGGCGTCACCCTCGGCCCGGAGGGCAGCCTGTTCCTCATCGAGGGACGCTTGCACGCCGTGCCCGCGCCTCGGATCGCGGCCCGCGACACCACGGGCTGCGGCGACGTATTCCATGGTGCCTTCGCCCTTGGCCTGGCTGCAGGCATGCCCGTGCTGGCCGCCGCACGCCTGGCGACGGCCGCCGCGGCGCTCAAGGCCGAAGCCGGGCGGGGCTGGGACGGCATCCCGGGCCGGGCCGCGGCCGACGCCATGCTGGCGCGCGGCTGGTCGGCGCGGAACCCGACCCACGCCCTCCGGGTTAACGCCGCATCGAGCAACGAGAGGCCTACGATGAGCGACGCCAGCCGCGACGATGCCAAGCAAAAGCTCTGGGCGATGATGAAGGACATCAAGTTTGCCATGCTGACCACCGACGATGCCGGCCACCTGCGCGCCCGCCCGATGGCGGCGTCGCAGACCGGCTTCGACGGCACGTTGTGGTTCTTCACCCGCGCCAGCAGCCATAAGGTCGCCGAAGTGGGTGCGGACCACAGCGTCGGCGTCACCTACGCCGACCCGAGCGGGCAGAACTACGTCAGCCTGTCTGGCCGCGCGACCCTGGTGCAGGACAAGGCTTCGATTGCGGCGCATTGGTCCGAGGGCATCCGCACCTGGTTCCCCAAGGGCCAGGACGATCCGGATATCGCGCTGCTGAAGGTGGACGTGAAGGCGGCGGAGTATTGGGATGCGCCGAACAGCGCCATGGTCCACGCCTACGGCTATATCAAAGCGGTCGTGACGGGCGAGTCGCCGCATCCCGGCGAGAACCGGAAAGTGAGCTTCCCCTAGGGCGCTCCGGCGTTTTCCGCAGCGCTGGATGCGGGCTTTGTCAGGCCGAATCCAGGTCATGTTGAGTCCGACCTTCCCTGCAGCGAAGCGAGTGCCGGCGGCGTTGCTGGCCATACTGCTGCTTGCCGTCGGGTTGCGCCTCCACCACCTCGGCACGACGTCGCTGTGGACCGACGAGCTGTTCACTCGATACTATCCGCGCCTCGGCCTCGGTTTCCTTTGGGGTGAGGGGCGAACGCTCGAGCCGACGCCGCCGCTCTACTACAGCGTGATCCTCGGGTGGACGGCCCTGGTGGGTGACGGCGCATTCGCCTTGCGCCTGCCCAGCGTCGCCGGGTCCATGCTGGGGATCGTGCTCGCCTATCTGCTGGCCCGGGAGTTGCTGGAGTCGCCGAGGGCCTGGCTGCTCGCGCCGCTGCTGCTGGCACTCACGCCCACCAGCATCTTCTACGCCCAGGAGGCCCGCACCTACGCGCTGCAGGGCGCCGCCATCGCGCTGGCCATGCTGGGCTTTGCCCGTTACCTCCGCGCGCCCGGCAAGTCAGCGCTGGCCCTCTACGTGGTCGGCGCCGTGCTGGCGATCCATCTGCACCTGACCTCCGCCCTGTTCGTGGCGGCGGTGAACCTGGCCGCCCTGGCCAGCTTGGCCGGGCCAGGCCGTCTGCTGGACCGGACGGCCTTTCTGCGTTGGTGCGCGGCGAACGCGCTGGTGGCGCTCGCCTGCCTGCCGCTGCTCCCGATCCTGCTTTCGCCCGTCACGGTGAACGCCACCACCTGGATCGGCCCCACCACGCGCTGGTCGGTCGAGCGGACCTTCGCCATCACGCTGCTTGGCCCGGCGGTCCAGGACAACCTGCTGTTCTATGGCGAGATCGGCTTCGTCGTGGTGGCCGCGCTCGCGCTGCTGCCGCCCTGGCGACCCGGGCGGCGCGCGCTGACGGTGCTGGCGGCGGTGCCGCTGATCTTCATCGTGCTGATCGTCGGCATCAGCTTCGGCAAGCCGGTGCTGATCACGCGCACGGCCGCTTGGCTTTGCATACCGCTCGCCCTGGTGCTGGGCGACATCCTGGCCCGGCGCTTCCGTCTGCTGGCCGTCGCCGGCATCGGCCTGGCCTGCGCGGCGGCGGCGCTGCACGTGGCCCGGGTCGATGGCCTGAAGGAGGATTGGAAGGGCCTGCTGCAGGGTTTGCCCGGCCTGGCCCCGCCCGCCCTGGTGGTGCTGGCGCCGCATACGCCGCCGGGGGCGGTCGCGGATTACGCGCCGGGCGCCGGGCAGCCCGAGCGCATCGCCGGCGACTTCGCGCCCACGATCGAGACCACCACCATTCCGGCCATGTTCGGCACGCCGACGCTCGCCCCCGACGCCTTGGCCGCCGCGATCGCGCAAGGCCGTCCGGTTTGGCTGCTCGTGCGCCGGCCCGATTACGACTGGCTGGAGCAACTCCTGGCCGGGTTGCCGCCGCCCCGCGCCAACATCCCGGACGGCCCCGGCCGCAATCCGGCCCTCCGCGCCGTGGGCTGGTGAGCGCTTAGCCTGGGCTGATGAGCGCTTAGCCCTGGGCTGGTGAGCGCTTAGCCCTGGGCTGGTAAGCGCTTAGACTGTCTCCACCGGCTGCCGGATCAGGTCGGCAGCGCGTTCGGCGATCATCAGCGTGGTCGCATAGGTGTTGGCCGAGGGCATGGTGGGCATGATCGAGGCGTCCACCACGCGCAGCCCTTGCATGCCGTGCACCAGCAAGGTGTCGTCCACCACCGCGCCGGGGTCGGTCGCCGGGCCCATGCGGGCGGTGCCGATCAGGTGGTAGCAGGTGGTGCCGTTGCCCCGCGCGAAGTCGAGCAGTTCGTCGTCGGTCTTCACGTCCGGCCCCGGCAGCGTTTCCTGGTCCACGTAGGGCGCCAGTTCCGGCGTGCCGAGCAGCCGGCGGATCAGCCGGATACCGCCCAAGGTGACCCGGCGGTCGATCGGGTCCGCGAGGTAGTTCGGCTGGATCACCGGATCGATGAAAGGGTCCGTGCTGCGCGCCCGGACATGGCCGGTGCTCTCCGGCCGGTGCGGCCAGGCGCCCGCCGTCATGCCGGGGTAGTCGTCGAGGATGTAGGTGCGCCCCTGCTGGTAGCTGCCGGGGGTGAACACGCATTGCAGGTCGGGCGCGTCCAGCCCCTCCCACGATTTCCAGAACACATGCACATGCGATGGCGCGGTGGCCAGGATGCTGGGGCGCCGCGTGGCCCAGCGCATCACCTGCATGGCCAGGCGCGGGCCGCGCGCCAGCTCGTTCAGCGTGGCCGTGCCGCGCCGCGCCCGCATGACGCAGCGGACGGCGAAATGGTCGCGGAAGTTCTCGCCGACGCCGCGCAGCTCGTGGACCACGTCGACGCCAAGCTCGCCCAGCAGCTGGGATGGCCCGACGCCGGATATTTGCAGCAGCCGGGCCGTGTTGACGGTGCCGGCGGAAAGGAGCACCTCGCGCCGCGCATGCACCCGGGTTTCCGGGCCGCCCTGTGCCTGTTGGTAGCGGACGCCGGTGGCGCGCTTGCCCTCGAACAGGATGCCGCTGGCCCGGGCGTTGGTGCGGACCTCGAGGCCGGGCCGGGCCATGGCGGGGCGCAAGAAGGCGCGCGCCGCGCTGATCCGCCGCCCGCGCTCGATCGTCCGCTGGTAGTAGCCCACGCCGGCCTGGTCGCCGCTGTTGTAGTCGGGGTTGCGCGGTATCCCCATCGCGACCGCGCCGGCGATGAAGGCCTCCGACACCGGGTGGATCCAATCCATGTCGGTGACCGGGATGCCGCCGTCCCGCCCGCGCCGCGGCGCGTCGGCCAGCCCGACCCGGCGCTCGGACTTACGATAATAGGGCAGCATGTCCTCATAGCCCCAGCCGCGGTTGCCGCGCTGGGCCCAGCTGTCGAGATCGGCCGGCTGGCCGCGGTTGTAGATCATGCCGTTCACGCTGCTGGAGCCGCCCAGCGTGCGGCCTTGCGTCGTCGCGATGGCGCGGCCGGCCGTGTTGGCGGTGGGCTCGGTCTTGAACTGCCAGGTGCACGAGGGGTCGAATAGGGTCTTGGTGAACCCGGCCGGGATGTGGATCCACGGATTGCGGTCTGGCGGCCCCGCTTCCAGCACGCAGACCGTGGTGCCCGGCGCCTCTGTCAGCCGGTTGGCCAGCACCGAGCCGGCGGCGCCCGCGCCGACGATGACGTAGTCGAAGGTGTCGCCGGTTTGGGGCGGGATCGCGTTCATGCGCGGACGGTAGCCCCGGTGGCCGACCGGGGCAACGCCGGGCGGCCGGGGCAACGCCGGGCGAAATCGATCATGGCAATGTCGAAACGGCTGCGGCACACTGGAGCGAGGGGGCGATGGCATGGCGGAGAAGGACGATGCGGCGGACGGCGCGGCGGACGGCGGCACCGGCATGGACATGCAGGCGCTCAAGAAGCTGCTGCTCCGCTCGCGGCGGGAGAAGGTGAACTGCGCCATGGCCCAGGGCGACGCGGAGAGCGGCGGCCTTGGCCTGATCCTGATGCACCGGGCCAAGCCGCCGAAGGCGGTGCTGACCGATTTGAAAAAGCAGTTCCCGACGGCCCGCACCCCGTGCTTCGGCACCGCCTCGATCGACATGGACCTCGACCCGAAGCAGGTCACGTTCCAGATGAACAAGCGCATCCCCGGGCTCGACCGCCGGATGCGCAAGACCTTGAAGGGCACCGGCTTCACCAAGGTCGTCATCGAAACCGGCCAGGGGACCAAGGAAGCGGAGTAGCCGTTACCCCAGCGCCGCGATGAGCGTGCGCGCCTTGGCGGCGACCGCATCCGGGCCGTCGCCGGGCTTGTAGATCGCCGAACCCAGGCCGAACCCGGCCGCCCCAGCCGCGCGCCAGCTTGGGATGCTGCCCGCATCGACGCCACCCACGGGCAGCACCATGGTCCCTGGCGGCAACACCGCCCGCAGCGCGCGCAGCATGGCCGGGCTCGCGCCCTCGGCCGGGAACAGCTTCAGCGCGTCGGCGCCGGCTTCCAGCAGGCGGAAGGCCTCGGCGGGCGTGAAGAAGCCGGGAATGGCCAGCAGCCCGCCGGCCTTGGCGGCCCTGACCAGGGCGGGATCGGCATGCGGCGTCACGATCAGCCCGCCGCCAGCCGCCGCGACCGCCGCCACGTCCGCCGCCTGCATCACCGTGCCGGCGCCGATCAGCGCCTGGGCGCCGAACCGACGGGCCAGCCGGGCGATGCTCTCCAGCGGCTGCGGCGAGTTCAGCGGCACCTCGATCACGCGCAGCCCGGCGTCGAACAGCACCTGCCCGATCGCCTCGGCTTCGTCCGGCCGCACGCCGCGCAGGATCGCCACCAGCGGGCATGCGGCCAGGAGGGCCGTCAGGTCCATGCCGCCGCCTCCGCGATGAGCGCCAGCCCCTTGGCCGCGGCGTCCACGCCCGCGGTGCGAGCCTCGGCGCCATAATGGGTGATGGCGATGGCGTAGAGGGTGCACAGCGCCGGGGCGCCGACCAGGTACACGGTGCCGCGTGGCGCCGCCTCGCGCACCTCGTGCCCGATCAGCAGCCCGGAGAGGTACGACGCGGAGTCCGCATTCGTCAGCAGATCGAGCAGGCCCAGGGTGCGGATGCCGAACAGGTGGTGCAGCAGGCCGCCGGGCTGCGCGGAGCGGAGCACACCACGGCGGAAGGCTTGGGTCTCCGTCGGCCCGTCCTGCATCATCCGGCCCAGGATGGTGTGGCCGCGCAGCGCCGCGAACGCCTCCCCGGTGAGGTGGGTGGCGAAGCTGGCGATCCGCCCGCCCCGGATGTGAGCCCATTTGGAGTGGCTCCCGGGCAGGCACGCCGTCGCGTCCCGGCCGATCTCGGGCAACACGCCCGCGAGCTGCACCTCCTCGCCCCGCATCACTTCGGGCACGCCGCCCGGGTCGGTGCTGACCAGGCCCGGGACGATCCGCACGGCCGCGCCCTCGAACGGCACGGCGAGCAAGGCTTGCGCCAGGTCGTCCGGCCCGGCCGGGCACGGCAGATAGGGCGCCTCGCGCCAGCCCTGGCGGCTGCCGACCATGCCGCTCATCAGGATGCGGGTCTCGCCGGCCTTGAGCCACGGACCGACCGCCCGGCGCAAGGCGTCCGCGAATCCGTCCGCCGCGACGTGCAGAATGCCGGTGGGCGTCTCGTGCCGGCCGACGATGCCGCCATGCTGGATGCGGTAGGCGCGGAAGCTGCTCGTTCCCCAATCCACGACGATCATACCTGCTCCCCAGCCCGATGCCCGCCATCGTAGCTACGCGGGATGCAGGGCCCAAGCCTCATGCAAAGCGGAAGCGGGGACGCGGGTCAGCCGCGCCGCCAGGCCGAGTGCGCCGGGCCACAGCCGGGCGGCCTGGACGGCGAGCCCCGGCACCGCCCGGCTTGCCCGATAGATGGCCCCGGCGCGGGCGATCTGCCCGGCGATGTCGCGGCGGAGCTGCCGGTGATAGCGTGCCGGCCCGCCGTCCCGCTGCGCGGCCACGGCCGCAAAGGCGCTGTGCAGCGCGATCGAGACGCCGTCGCCGCTGAAGGAGGCAATGACCCCCGCCTGGTCCCCGAGCCGGTACAAGCCCGGCGGATCGGCCGGTCCCGGCGCATGTACGAAGCCGTACGGCACCCGGAAGATGGTCAGGGGGCGGTCTAGCCGCGCCACCGCGCCGCGCAGCCGCCGGGCGAGATGCGGCGAGTCCTGCTCGAGCACCGCCTGCACCCCCGCCCAGGTGCGGCCAGCCTCTTCGAACCGGCGCTGCCGGATCAGCAGGCACAGGTTCGCCGCCCCATGCTCGACCAGCTGCAGCCCGGCATAACCGCCCGAGAACAGCACCACCTCGACATGTCCGCGCAAGCCGGCGGATTGCGCCGGGGCGAGCGAGAGGTACATTTTCAGGCCCACCAGCGGCTCCGGCGCGCGCGCTGGCTGCCGCCGGGCGCCGCGCAGGTCGTGCTTGCCGGTGGCCAGGAACAGGGCGGGCGCCGCGACCCGGCCCAGCCCGGCCACGTCGAAGGCGCCATTGGCCAAGCCGCGCACGGCGTGGCCGCGCACCACCTCGGCGCCGCAATCGGCGGCGCGGCACAGCAAAGCCTCGTCCAGGGCGCGGCGGGACAGGCCGAATGCCGCAAACGGCAGCGCCGACGTGGCGGCCCGATCGCCGTGGATGAGCCGCACGGCGTGGATCGGCGCCGCGCCGAGGGCGGCCAGGTCCAGGCCGAGCCGGGCCAAATAGGGCTGCGCCTCGGCGCTGACGAACTCGCCGCAAATCTTGTCGTGCGCCGCCGCCTCGCGCTCGATCAGCAGCGCGTCCCGCCCCAGCAGGCACGCCGCCGCCGCACCCGCGACGCCGCCGCCGGCAATGACGACCTTCACCGCAGCCGGCTCACGCAGTAACGGAACGGCATGTGCCAGCGCACCCGGGCCACGCCCGCCAGCCCGGCCGCCCGCAGCAGCCCGTCCCAGTCCCGCCGCCGGAAGCTGCGGGCCACGCTGACCGGCCCGTCATGCTGCACGAAGCGATGCCAGCCGGCCACGTGGGACAGCAGCTTGAACCCGTCATGGGCCACGACGTGGCGATGCAGGTCGTTGACGAACCAGCCGCGCCGGGCCGTCCGCTCCATCCAAGCGAGAAAGCGGACCACCTCCGCGTCGGGAAGATGGTGCGTGAACAGGGAGCTGATCACCACGTCGTGGCGGCCTGGTGGCTCATCGAACACGTCGCCGGTGCGATACGCGATCCTCATGCCGTCGGGGGTCGCCGCCCGCGCGGCGGCCGTGCTGGCGGGGTTGAGGTCGACGCCCGCAAGATCGAGCGCCAGGCCGCGCCGCGCGCCCCACCGGGCCAGCCGTCGGAGCATGTCGCCCTCGCCGAACCCGACATCCAGCACGCTCAGCCGCTGCCCGGCCGGCAGCCCGCGCGCGACCCGGCGCAGGAACGCCACCGTGGGCGGCCGCGCCCGGGTCAGCGTGTTCACCACGGCCAAGTCGGCCAGGCAGGCCGCGAAATCGGCCGGGGTGACGGTCTCGGTATCCATCCACTCGGTGGCGCCGCTGCGCCTGGAGAGGTCCATCAGACCCTGGTGAAGCGGAACGTCTCGGCCACCAGGCCCGGCCCGAACGCCATCGCCAGGCCGGGTCCCGGGGTGGCGTCGGCCAGGATGCGCGCCAGCACGAAAGGGAGCGTTGCCGAGGACACGTTGCCCACCTCCTGCAGCACGGTCCGCGAGTGCGCCAGGGCGTGCGCCGGCAGGTCCAGCCCTTGCTCCACGGCGTCGAGCACCGTCCGGCCGCCGGCATGGACGGCCCAATGCGCGATAGCGGCGATCTCGGTCCCTTGCAGGATGCCGGCGCCGTCGTTGCGCGCCCGCTCCGCCCTTAAGGCCGCCGCGATCGTCGGCGGCACCTGGCCGGACAGGTGCATGTCGAACCCCTGGTCGCCGATGCGCCAGGTGATCAGGTCCTGGGTGTCCGGGATCGTGAGCGCATGGAAGCGGTGCAGCGCGATGCCGTGCGGCTCCGCCGTCACCAGGGCCGCCGAAGCGGCGTCGCCGAACACCAGGAAGGACAGCACGGTCTTGAGATCCTGCGTCTCTTGCAAGTGCAGGGTGCAAAGCTCGAGGTTGACGACCAGCACGCGGGCGGCCGGGTCGGAGCGGACGATGTGCCGGGCGGCGCGGAGGGCGGGCACGGCGGCATAGCACCCCATGAAGCCGATCAGCGTCCGCTCCAGCGACCTGCCAAGCCCCAGCCGCTCGGCGATCAACTGGTCCAGGCCCGGCGCGGTGAACCCGGTGCAGCTCGCGACCACCAGGTGCGTGACCTCGCCGGCTTCGATCCCGAGGTCGTGCACGGCGCCGAGGGCGAGCCCGGTCGCCTGCTCCTCATAGGCCCGCATGCGCGCCGCCGTCCCGGGGAAGGCGCCGCGCCGGTAGAACCCGCCGGTGTCGAGCGCGGGTGCTCCCGGCCGGTCCGGGCACAGATGGGAGTAGCGATGCAGGATGCCGGCCCGGTCGGCCATGCGGGCGAACAGGCGCTGTGCCCGGCTGTCGGTGAGCAGGCTGCCGGCGAAGTCGATGAAGGCCTGGTGCACGTCGTTGGCGGGCACCGCGGTACCGACCCGGTTGACATAGGCCGTGGCGCCCGGCGCATCGCCGGGAAAGCTGCTTCCATCCATAGCGGGGGCGCCTGTCCGATTCGTGCAATAGATGGGGCGGGTCCAGACATGCGAAAGGGGGCGCAGCCTCTCGGTGCGCCGCCTTTGCCTGGTTTTGGCCCGCGGTTTACAGGCCCGTGGCTTACAGGCCCGTAGTTTACAGGCGGGTGGTGGTGGTGCCCAGCATCGGCGACGCGCCGGCCGCGTAGGCGGGCGCGGTCTCGTCGAACTTGCTCCAGCCGCTGGCGCGGTATTCGTCGCCGCGCTGCCGGGCATCGATGCCTGAGTACTTGGCCAGCATGGCTTCCACGGTCGGCCCCTGGCCGTCCGGCGCGCGGACGGTCACCAGCGTGCCGCCGCGGCGGACGCCCTCGGCATAGACATGGGCGTCGGCCTCCTCCACGCCCGCGCCCACTAGGGAGCCGAGCAGTCCGCCAGAGGCCGCGCCGACCCCGGCGCCCAACGCGGTGGCGACCAGCCAGCCGGCCGCGACCACCGGGCCGATCCCCGGAATCGCCAGCATGCCGAGGCCTGCCAGCAATCCGGCACCGCCGCCGACGACGGTGCCCAGCGTAGCGCCGGTGCCCGCCCCGGTGGCGGGCGCGTCGGCGGTGCCCAGTGGTGTGGCGCCAGGGGCCGCCGTGCCGTAACGGCCTTCGGTGTTGTTGGCGACGATGCTGATGTCGGCGTGCGCGATCCCACTCGCCTCGAGGTCGGCGACGGCCTGCGAGGCCTGCTCATAGGTATCGAAAAGACGGGTGATGACGGTGCTCATCGGATGATCTCCTTAGTTCGGACGGCTCTGCATTCAGACGGCCCTGCATTCAGACGGGGCTGCGAACTACTGGCTGACGAGGTTGCCTTGGTAGTCCAGCGAAATAGTCATGGACTTGCCGTCCTTCATGGCCTTGGCGCGCCAGATGCCCTGGTCGTCCTTCTTCAGGTCGGTGACCTGGCCAAAGCCCTTTTCCTCGATGCGCGCGCGCGCCTGGCCCTCGGTGAAGCTGTTGGCGCCGGCGACGGGCGCGCTGGTAGTGCGCGACGGCGCCGCGGTCGTGGTCACGGCCGCCGGCGCCGGCGAGTTGCTCACCCGGCCCGTGGTGGCCGGTCCGGTTACGGTGCCGAGCGTGCCGGTGCCGGTGCCGGTGGTAGCGGTCCCGGTGGTGGCGGTGCCGGCGGTGGAGGGGGCAGTGCTGGGCGAGGCCGTTTGCGCCTGGGCCAGCCCGCCAGCGACCATAGCCAAGGCGATGGCAGCGGGAATGACGTGTTTCATGGTTCGCTCCTGTGGTGCTCATGCCCTCGAGGCCCCTGGCCGGGGCTCTTGGTGCGGGCTTACCACCCTAAAGCGCAGCCGGACGCGCGAGGTTGCCTGCGCCTCGCAGGATCGTGCGTCGCCGCAGAGGGCCGGACGCCTATCGGCTGGGCGTGCGCCCCGGCGTGCGGGCCGGGGTGCGCGGGCGGGCCGGTGCGGCGGCAGGCGCCGCGGCCGGCGCGGCCGGCGCGGGCGCCATGCCTTCGCCCATGCTGACGGTGACCGCGATCTGCACCACGGCGTCCGCCGCGCCCGCCGTCCGGGACCGCAGCGCCACGCTGAAGCGGTCCGCGCCGGTGTAGCGGCCGTCGGCGGTGTATTCGATGCGCGTGTGCGCGCCGACTTTCTGGATCAGCACTCGCCCATGCTCGGGCCGCTGCCGCACCAGGCCGAGCTGGAACGGCTGGCCGTCCCGCTCCACGGCCTGCACGGCGCACCAGCCGTCATTGGTCATCGCGATGGTGGCGCTCGCGGTGGCGCTCGCCGAAAGGTCGAGCGCCGAGGCCGTGCAGGTTTTCGCGATCCCCTCGTTGAGGTTCTCCATGGCGGCCACGGGGGGCGGCGCCTTGGTGGCGCAGCCCTGCACGGCGATGGCGGCCGCGGCGATCGCGATCAGTCGATAGGACAAAGGACGGCTCCTGGGTGGTCTATGGTGGGCACTCCCTAACCCAGCCGCCACCCGCCGCCAAGCCCGGCTCGGTCTCGGCGGGGACGGCGCCGATCGAGAAGACGTAGTCCGTCGCGGATCGGAACACCGCGCCCGGGCGCAGCACCGTCGAAGGAAAGCCGGGGCGGTTCGGGCTGTCCGGGTAGTGCTGCGTTTCCAGGCACAGGGCGTCGCCGGGGCGATAGGCCCGGCCGGCGGGTCCGGCGAGGGTGCCGGTCAGCATGTTGGCGGTATAGACCTGGATGCCGGGCTGGTCGGTGTGCACCTCCAGCCTGCGGCCGCTCGGCGGGTGCCACACCGTCGCGGCCCGGCGCAGGCCGGTCCCCGGCAGCACCCAGTAATGGTCGTAGCCGCGGCCGAGCAGGATTTGCGGGTGCGCCTCGCGGATGCGCGCGCCGATCGGGTGGGGGGCGCGGAAATCGAACGGCGTGCCGGCGACGGGCAGGATTTCGCCGGTGGGCAGGCTCGCCGCGTCGATGGCCAGGATGCGGTCGGCCTCGATTTGCAGCACGTGGCCCAGCACGCTGCCCGCGCCCTCGCCGGCCAGGTTGAAGTAGCTGTGGTTGGTCAGGTTCAGCACGGTGGGGCGGTCGGTCGTGGCCTGGTAGCGGATGCGGAGCGTGCCGCCCTCTAGGCTGTAGGCGACCTGCACGGACAGGGTGCCGGGGAAGCCCTCCTCGCCGTCCTTGCTGGTGTAGGACAGCGTCACCCTGCGCTCGTCCGCCGCGTCGATGCGCCATACGGCCTTGTCGAAGCCGCCGGGGCCGCCGTGGATGGCGTTGGCGCCGTTGTTGCGGGCCAGTTCGTGCGCGATGCCGTCCAGCACGAAGCGGGCGCCGGCGATGCGCCCGGCGTAGCGGCCGGTCATGGCGCCGAAATGCGGGCTGCGGGTTTCGTAGCCCTCCAGGCTGTCCAGCCCGAGCGCCAGGTTGGCCTGGCGGCCGTCCCGGTCCGGCGCCTCCAGCGTCTCGATGATGGCGCCGAACGTCAGCACCTGCACGCGGATTCCGTCCTCCAGCGTAATGCGGTGGACCGCCTGGCCGGCGGCGGTCTGGCCGTAGGGTGCGATGGCGCCAGGCATGGCCGGAGCATACACGGCGCGGCACGGGCATGCGCAACGGGTGGGGTGCGCCCGGCACCCGGCTGGCGTATCTTGCTGGGAAAGGGAGCACCCATGCAGGACACGGCCGAGGCCTTGACCGACGACCGCCGGGCGCGGGGCAACGCGCTGCGCCTGGCCGCCGCGCAGGCGCTCGCGGGGGCGAACGCCTCGGTGGTGTTCGCCACCGCGGCCATCATCGGCTCCACCCTGGCCCCCGACCCGGCGCTGGCGACGGCGCCGGTCTCGGTGTTCGTGGTCGGCATGGCGGCCGGCACGCTGCCGACCGGCTGGATCGCCCGCACCTACGGCCGCCGGGCGGCGTTCATCGCCGGCAGCGGCTGCGGGTGCCTCGCCGGCCTGGTCGCGGCGGCGGCGCTGCTCGTGCAGTCGTTCCCGCTCTACTGCGTGGCGACCTTGCTCGCCGGGCTGTATGGGGCGGTGGTGCAGAGCTTCCGCTTCGCCGCCGCCGACGGCGCGACGCCCGCGTTCCGGCCGCGCGCGCTCTCCTGGGTGATGGTGGGCGGGGTGTTCTCGGGCGTGCTGGGGCCGCAGCTGGTCACCTGGACCATGGAGCTGTGGCACCCCTATCTGTTCGCCGCCAGCTATCTCGCGCAATCCGTGGTGGCGCTGGTGGCGATGGCCGTGCTGGCGGGGGTGGACCTGCCGCGGCCGGTCAAGAGCGAGGTGGGGCGCGGCCGCCCGCTGGGGGTGATCGCCCGGCAGCCGCGCTTCCTCATCGCCGTGGTCTGCGGGGTGGTCACCTATACCCTGATGAACCTGGTGATGACCTCGGCGCCGCTGGCGATGCGCATGTGCGGCCTGCCGGTGGCGGCGTCCAACGACACCATCCAGTGGCACATCGTTGCGATGTATGCGCCAAGCTTCTTCACCGGCGCGCTGATTGCCCGCTTCGGCGCGCAGCGCGTGATGGCGGTCGGGCTGCTGCTGCTGGCCGGTGCGGGGGTGACGGGGCTTGCGGGCATCACGGCGGCGCACTTCACGGCCGGGCTGGTGCTGCTGGGGATTGGCTGGAACTTCGGCTTCGTCGGCGCCTCGTCCATGGTGCTGGAATCGCATCGGCCCGAGGAGCGAACGCGGGTGCAGTCGTTCAACGACTTTCTGGTGTTCGGCACCATGGCCGTGGGATCGTTCTGGTCCGGCCATCTGTTGGCGGCGGTGGGGTGGGCGGCGGTGAATTGGGTGGTGTTCCCGCCGGTGGTGTTCGCGCTGGGCGTGCTGGCCTTGTCGGGCCTGCTGCGCCGGCGTGCGGTCGGGGCGGCATAGGAGCGGGCATGGACAGGATCGCAGTCATCGCGCCGGGTGCGATGGGGAGCGGCATCGCCGGGGTGCTGGCCCGAGGCGGCGCCGAGGTGCTGACCTGGCTCGAGGGCCGCAGCCCGGCGACCATCGCGCGGGCCGAGGCGGCCGGGATGCGGTGTGCGACCGTGGCCGAGGTGGCCGGGGCGGACCTGATCCTCTCGATCGTGCCGCCGGGGCAGGCGCTGACCCTGGCGGCGCAGCTGGCCCAGCCGCTCGCGGCGAGTGCGCGCAAGGCGGTGGTCGTGGACTGCAACGCGCTCGACGTGCGGACGGTGCAGGAGGTCGGCCGGGTGATCGGCGCCTCCGGGGCGGCGTTCGTGGATGGCGGCATCATCGGTTTTCCGCCGGCCCCGGGCGGGGCGGGCGGCGAGGGGCCATCGTTGTATTTGTCAGGCGAGGACGCCGGGCGCGCGGGCGAGACCCTGAAGCGCCTCGGGCTGAAAATCCGGGTGATCGAGGGCGGCGTCGGCGCCGCCTCGGCGCTGAAGATGTCCTATGCCGGCATCACCAAGGGCATGACGGCGGTCGCAGCGCTGATGGCGCTAGGCGCCGCCCGCGCCGGCGCCTCGGAGGCGCTGATGGCCGAGTTGCGGGAGAGCCAGCCGCAGCTGGTGGTGCGGTTCGCCCGCTCGCTGCCGGACATGGTGCCGAAAGCCTACCGCTGGGTTGCGGAAATGCGCGAGATCGCGGCTTTCCTGGGCACGGATGCGGCCGGGGGCGAGGTGTTCGAGGGCATCGCCCGGCTTTACGAGCGGCTGGCCGCGGACGCGGCCGGCGATCGGGCCGAGGTGGGCGCGCTCGAGCGGTTCGCGGCGGCGCTCCCCGGGCCTAGAGCGTGATCCGACCACACGGGATCACCCGTCGAATGAACATGCTCGTAAAAACTAAAGGCTAGAGCGCGAGCCGTGCGCCGGTCAGCACGGATCGTGCTCTAGCGCCCCATGAGCACCTTGTAGCCCTTGCCGGTCATGCAGGAAGCGACCGGGTTGCTGAGCGAGACATACGACAGCGGGGACGGTTGCTGGCAGGTCGCGAGGTCGCGCTGGTAGCGGGCGTCGTCCACCCCGGTCCGGTCGATCAGCGGCTCGTTCGGCTTGCCGCACGCCGCCAGCCCGCCCATCAGGGCGGGGATCAGCGCGAAGCGGGCGAGGCGATGGACCATGATACGTCTCCAGCAGGCGGTGCACCCTAGCGCAACCCGAGCCGAAAGCCTCGCGGAAACCGTCGCTGCCGCATGAGGATGCAGGGGCGCTGGGCCGCCGTGCGCCGCGGCTATGTCGGCAGAAAACCGCGTGCTAGGCTTCCACAACCAAGGCGCTGCGTCCGGCACGGGAGGCCTCAGAATGAAGATCGCGACAGTCGGCAAGGGCGGCTCCGGCAAGACGACGGTCGCGGGTTTGCTCGCCCGGGTGTTCGCGGGCCGCAACCAGCATATCCTGGCGATCGACGGCGACCCTAACCCGAACCTGGCGCTCACGCTCGGCATGAGCCGCGACGACGCCGACCGTATCACCTACATCCCGCCGGACGTGATGCGCCGGGCTGGGGAGAAGGACGGCGTCATGCTGCTGGAGCCCAGCATGCCCGACGCGGAGATCATGGCCCGCTACGGTCACAAGGCGGCGGAAAACGTCGATCTGATCGTCATGGGCAAGCCGGCGCACGGCACCGCCGGCACCGGCTGCATGTGCGCCTCGCACCGGGCCGTGCGCGGCCTGATCGCCGAGCTGACCAATATCGGCGAGCACACGATCACCGACATGGAAGCGGGGCTCGAGCACCTGAAGCGCGGCACCGCGCGCAACGTGGACATGATGCTGATCGTCGCCGAGCCGTACTACCGCTCGCTCGAGGCCGCGATGCGCACGCACGAGCTGTCGGAGGAGCTGGCGATCCCGTTCATCCGCGTCGTCGCCAACAAGGTTCGCAACGATCAGGACCGGCAGGCGATCGAGAGCTTCTGCGCGCAGCACGGCATGGAGATCATCGGCACCGTGCCGCAGGACGAGGCGCTGATGGAGGCGGAGCGGCAGGCGAAATCGCCCTACGACTTTGCGCGGGAGAGTGAAGCGCTAGCGGCGATCCGCGCCATAGCGGACAGGATCGACGCCCTGGTGGCTCCGCGTTCGAGCGGGCCTGCTGGTCACGGCGCCGGGGCCGCGCCCGCCGCCTGATCGCGCGATGCTAATCGGAGAGCTCGCCGCCAGCTTGCGGGTCACGCCGAAGACGCTCCGCCTTTATGAGCAGCGCGGCCTGATTCCCGCGCCGGCGCGGGGCGGCAACGGCTACCGGGCCTATGAAGCGGAGGCCGTCACCCGCGCAGGACTGGTCGTCGGGCTGCGCGGCATCGGGCTGTCGCTGGAGACGATCGAGTGCCTGCTGGCGGAATTGGATGCGCCCGGCGGCAACCTACGGCGGGCGCTGGCCGGCGTGCTAGATCAGCGGATTGCCGTTGTGGCGTTGCAGGTCGCCGTGCTGCAGGGCCAACTCGATGACCTCGAGGCCCGGCATCGCGCTCTTATCGAGGCACCGCGGGGCAGCCCGCCGGGGTGCGTGTGCGGCGCGCTCAACCGGGCTTGCACCTGCGCGCATTCCGCTTGACCTTGCCCCAGGGGCAAGGCGCTAGGCTCGCTCCACACGACGGCAAGGTGCGACCAGCGATGACCGGCGAACCCGATATCGTCAACGGCAACGGCAACGGCAGCGTCCCGCGTTTCGCGCTCGACGACGGGCCGGTCAGCGAGGTGCATGCCTTCTGGCTCGCGGGCATGAGCTGCGACGGTTGTTCGATCTCGATCCTCGGTGCGCAGCATCCGACCGTCGAGCAGTTGCTGAACGGCGGCATTCCCGGCCTGCCGAAGGTGATCCTGCACCACCCCGTGCTTTCGGTCGCGGTCGGCAAGAAGTTCATGGAGCCGCACCATTTGGCCCGCGACGGCAAGCTCGGCGCACCCTACGTCGTCATCTACGAGGGCTCCGTCGCCGACGAGAGCATCGCCGGCGCGTTCGGCGGCTACTGGTCCGCGATGGGCGCCGGCAGCGGCGACGTGGTGGCACCGCACCCCACGGCGCATTGGCTGCGCGATCTGGCGCCGGGTGCGGCGGCCGTCATCGCGGTGGGCACCTGCGCAACGTGGGGCGGCATCCCGGCGGCCGCGGGAAACGTCACGGGGTCCATGTCGGTCATGGACCTGCTCGGCAAGGACTACCTGAGCACGCTCGGCCTGCCGCCGATCAATATCCCCGGCTGCGCCCCGGTCGGCGACAACATGACCGAGGTGATCGCCGCCGTGCTCATGTTCCTGGCCGGCGTCGGCCCGCTGCCCGAGTTCGACGAACTCGGGCGCCCGGCCTGGCAGTTCAAGGAGACCGTGCACCGGGGCTGCGTACGGGGCGGCAGCTACGAGGAAGGCAAGTTCGCGACCGAGCACGGGCAGAAGGAATGCCTGGTGACGCTCGGCTGCTGGGGCCCGGTGGTCCAGTGCAACATCGTCTCCCGCGGGGCGAACGGGCACGCCGGCGGTTGCATGAACACCGGCGGCATCTGCATCGGCTGCACCATGCCGGGCTTCCCCGACGCCTTCGCGCCCTTCTACAAGGCGCCGCCGGGCTCGTTCCTGTCCACCAACATCAGCCGGGCCAGCGGCGGCTTCATCTCGTACCTGCGCAAGTTCACCCAGAACTCCCGCAACCGGACCAACCGCTGGCAGAAGACCGAGGCGGTGCCGAGCGGCTGGGCGAAGGTGGATGGCGTGCCTACCGTGGCCGCCCGGGCGGTCGGCGCATTCTACGAGCGTCTCCGGCAGATGGGTACGGAGTACAAGCCGGGATCGGACCGTCAACGGGCGCTGCAGGCGGCCTCGCACAGCTACATCCGCACGCGTCCGACCAAGGCAGGGTCCGAGCCGGATGCGGACCGCCTAAAGCTGGCTGCCGAGTAGGGGGCGGGCGATGTCGTTCTGGCTGATCGGCTTCGTCCTCGGCCTAGTTGTGGTGCTGCTGGTGGCGGCGCTGCTGATCGGCATCCTGGTGGAGGCGCGGCGCATTCGCAATCTTGCCGGGCAGGCCTCGGCGCTAGTGGCTGCGATCGACGAGAACACGCGCGGCATCTGGGCGCTGCGCGACACGCACGCCGTGGCGCTGGCGCTGCTGGGCGGCGCCAGCGCCATCGACGCCAACGCCCGCGTGATCGTGGACGCGGTCAGCCTCGAGACGCAGGGGGCGGAGTGATGCTGGCTCTGTTGCATGGCGCCGACCCGGCATCGAGCTGGATCTTCGCGCTCGTGGTGTTGCTCGTCGTGACGGCGGTCGTCGGCGTGCTGCTTCATCTCGTAGCGGCCACGGCCGTAGGCATCCGCGCTGGCGTGGCCGAGGTGTGGGCGGGCGGGCAGCGGGTCGCCAACAACACGATCCACATCGCGGCGCTGCATGGGGTCGCGGACGGGGTCGAGGCGATCCTGCAGCGCGCTGGAAGAATCGCGGCCAGCGCCGGGGCGATCGAGGCGCATGCGAAGGACTGCCCGGGCTGCCCGGCCTGCTTCCTGGGGCGGCGCTGATGCAAGCCTCGACGCTCCTGATTCTCGCCACCGCGGTCTGCGTGCTGGCGTTCTTCATCGTGGTCGCGGCCGCCCTGTTCCGCATCGTCCCCGTGCTGGAGACGATCGGCGGCAAGGGCGAATCCTACCTCGCTAAGCTGCGCCTCGGCCTTCGCGCGATCGAGCGGGAGACCTCGCACCTGCCGGCCACGGCGCCCCGGATCAACGACGGGCTGGCGGCGCTCGCGGGCGGGCTGACCGCGGTCGATGCGACGCTTGGCCGCGCTCATGCGGCGCTGACCGCGCAGGCGGAGGGACAACGATGACCGTCACCACGACCGGGCTGGCCGTCTGGGCGCTGCTGCTGCTGATCGTCGTGGGCGTCATCGTGCCGCTCGCGACCGGGCTGTTGCGCCGGGCGCTGGCGGCAGCGCGCAAGATCGAGGCGTACTTGGCCGACATGCTGACGGCGGGGCTCGGTGTCGCCGGGAACACCGCTGCGGTGCCGGCGCTGGATCGCACGATCGAGCTGGCGCTCGCGATGCGCGGGGTTGCCGAGGGGATCGAGGCGAAGACCGGCGCCGTCGCGGCGCTCCTGGCCCGGCGCGCGGGATAGGGGGCGGACATGGTCACGGTGCTCGCGGTCGTCTCGGTTGCCGGCGCGTTGGCGGTCGTGCTGGTCGTCGCCTATCATCTGGCCGGCATCTACCTGGCGCTGCGGCGCGGGCGCATCCACCTGGCAGCACTCGCTAGCGGCTTGGCGCAGATCCGGGGCGACACGGCGCCGCTGAACGGCAAGGTGGCGACGGTCAACGCCGGGCTGTCGGCGCTGGCGCCGCCGCTGCTGGCCGCCAACGGCAACTTGGCCGCAATCGTCGAAGTCGCCCGGCGCGGATAGACAAACGCCGCGCAAGCGGGACGGAAGGACACGCTTATGTGTTTCGAGAACCTACCGATCGACTTCGATGCGAACGGCAACGCCTTCCTGAAGGAAGGCGTGAAGAACCCCTACGCCTACCAGATCACCACGCCCGAGGAGCGGGAGCAGAAGCTCGCCGGCATCGCGCGCAAGAACGGGCAGTTGGCGCAGATCGACTTCGATCCGGTGACCCGGGTCGCCGGCGCGCTGGCCTTCCACTCCAACGTGGACCTGAAGGCCGGCAAGGTGCTCAGCGCGAACTCGGTCGCGACCCTGTTCCGCGGCTACGAGGTGATCCTGCGCGGCCGCGACCCGCGGGACGCCGCCTTCATCTCGTCGCGCGCCTGTGGCGTGTGCGGCGGCGTGCACTCGACGTGCTCCGCGCTGTCGATCGAAATGGCGCTGGGCATCAAGCCGCCGCCGCTGGGGATCGTGCTGCGCAACATGCTGCTGTCCTGCGAGTACCTCTACGACAACCCGCTGCATCTGTTCGTGCTGTCCGGCCCCGACTACTCGGAGAGCCTGGTCAAGCAGACCAACCCCGAGATCTGGGCGAAGGCGGTGGACGCGCCGGCGAAGCACGCGGCGCTGCACGGCTATGCGACCGTCGGCGATATCATGACCGGCCTCAACCCGCTGACCGGCAAGCTGTATCTCGAGGCGCTGCAGATGACCCGCGTGGCGCGGGAGGCCTATGTCCATCTGGGCGGCAAATACCCGCATCCGGAGACGATCGTGCCAGGCGGCGTGACGACGACGCTGAACACGTCCACGCTCAACGAATTCTACATGAAAATCATGCAGTTCTACGACTACGCGAAAAAGTGCATCGGCATCTGGGATGAGATTTTCGATTTCTTCTATGAGTGCGATCCGCGATACCTGAATTGCGGGCGCCTGTCGCCGACCATGCTGGACAATGGGCAGTGGGACCACGAGGACCACTACGACGCGACCTATGCCAACTGCAACGCGTGGGGCGAGAAGCGCTGGTCCACGCCGGGCATCGTGGTGGACGGCAAGCTGGTCAGCACGCGGCTGACGGACATCAATGTCGGGCTCGAGGAGTTCGTCGAACACTCCTATTATGAGAAATGGGACGACTACCCGTTCAAGACCGATCCGCTCGGCAACCCGCTGAGCCCCAACCACCCCTGGAACAAGACCACCATCCCGCGGCCCGGCCAGCAGAATTGGAAGGAGCGCTACTCCTGGGCGACGACGCCCACCTGGGACCGGCGCGTGTTCGAGGCTGGGGCGTATTCGCGGATGTACATCTCCGCGATGGCGCAGAAGATCCCGTACAGCCACTACTTCCAGTCGACGGGATCGAGCCTGAAGCTTAACATCCCGAAGGGCGCCCGGCTGCCGGAGATGGAGCTGGAGTGGCGCGTGCCTACGGTCTGGAACGCGTTCGAGCGCAACCGCGCCCGGGCCTACGCGGTCGGCTTCAACCTTATGGTCACGATCGAGAACTGGGTGCGTGCGCAGGACCTGGTCAAGCGCGGCGAGACCAGGGTCGCGACCCCTTTCGAAATCCCCAGCAAGGGCCACCATATCGGCGTCGGCTTCTGGGGCGCCGGGCGCGGCTTCCTGACGCACCATTGCGAGATCAGGGACGGGCTGCTCGCCAACTACCAGATCATCACGCCGTCCACCGTCAACGCCTGCCCGCGCACGCCGTGGGGCGATCCCGGCCCCTACGAGCAGGCGGTGATGAACACCGAGATCGTCGAGAGCAAGTTTAGCGGCGAGGACGACTTTCAGGGCATCGACATCCTCCGTGCGCTGCGGTCGTTCGACCCCTGTATGCCCTGCACGACGCACGTCATGGTGGAGGGCAGCGACCGCGTCGTCACCCGCGAGGTGACGACCTGCGCCTGCGGCGTCTCGTGAGCACCGATGCGACCCTCATCGGAATCGTCGGCTACTCCCCGGTCGTGGACGCCTACCCGCTCGGCCCGAAGCTGATGGCCGCCCTCAAGGCCGAGATCGCCGGGCGGGACGTGGCGATCGAGAACATGACCTGGAGCCCCATCCACATCGTGCAGCGCTTCCAGGACGAGGGCGCCGTCTGCCCCCGCCGCCTGGTGCTGATGGGCGCCGCCGCGGTCGCCGAGCGGCCGGGCCGCGTGCGCGCGTTCCGCTGGATGGGCGGCGCGCTCCCGGCGCAGACGATGCAGGAACGGGTGTACGAGGCGGTAACGGGGATCGTGGACATCGAGAACACACTGGTGATCGGCACGCATTTCGGCGTCTGGCCGGACGAGGTGTTCGCCGTGGAGGTGGAGATGCAGTCCGACACGTTCGGCCGCATGGTCATCGCCGACAGCCAGGGCGTCGCCGTGGCGGGGCTGGGGTTCTCGCCCGCTACGGCCATCGCCGAGTTGGCGGCGACGGCAGCGGCGCTCGCCCTGCATGGACGAGATTCGGGCGTGGAGGCGCCCCCGAAGTCCGCGGAAACGCTGGCGAAAGTGCAACCCTTCATTCACAATCGCATTGCCCTGCGCGCCTGAGGAGCCGCCGATGGACCTGCCGATCTCCGACTTCGGAACCCAGGCGCTGCAGCGCCTGCAGCAGCGCGAGGAGATCCTGCAAATCTGCTATTGGTACCAGGGCGAGGGCCTCGGCGACGTGTTCACGCCGCAATCCATCATGGCCTTCCTCCAGGCCGACCCGGCGCAGGTCGCCGGCACCTTCGCCGCGCTCGTCGCCGGCGGCGACTTCGCCCGAAGCGACCGCGGCTTCGCCTTTACGCCCGAGGGCAAGCGCACCGCCGCGCGCATGTTCGTCGAGGGCTTCACCGACTTCCAGCAGCCCGGCCATGGCGAGTGCGTGGACGGCTGCTGCGAGGGCGACGAGCCCTGCGACGCAAGGCATCTGAACTGCGACCATCCGACGCCGTTCCGCCAGCCGAGCCGCGGCTTCGTCTGCGACACGCCGCCTTGACCGAACCGGAGGCCCCGCAGGCGCTGGTCGGCTTTCGGACGAACGAGGAATGGTCGGCGCTCGTCGCACAAGCCGGCGCCGTAATCGACGGACTGGACGAGATCGCCGACGAGGACGTCCGCCGCCAGGTGTTCGGGGCGCTGGACGGCATCGACGCGATCCATCGCGAGGCGCTGCACCGGCTGGTGCGGCTGTTCGACACGGGCGTGCTGCAGAAGGTGGTGACCGACCCGGCCATCCACACGCTGATAGGCATGTACGACCTGCTGCCGCCCGAGGAGCCCGGCTGCGCCAAGGTGTGGGACTTCATGCCGAAGCCCGGCGAGGCGCCGGTGGCGGCGCGGCGCCCGCAAGAACCGCCGCACTGGACGCCCGCCCCGCTGCTGCACGCCCCGGCCGAGGACGAAGCGGTCGTCTGCGAGTTCGACGAAGGCCCGGTGCTGATCGCCAACGTGCGTGGCGATGTGTTCGCCGCGGACGCCACGTGCCCGCAGCACGGCGTACCCATGCTGGGCGGCACCTTGTCCAACTTCACCTGGGTGTGCCCCCATGGCGACGGCTGCATCTACGACGTCCGCAGCGGCGCGCGGCTCGGCGGCGGCGCGCCGCTGTCGTGCCTGGCGGTGCGCCGGGACGATCGCGGCCGCGTGCTGGTCGGCTTCGGCATCCCGTTCGAGCCGCGGCTGCCGGCGTTCTGATGCCCATATTGGTCGCCGGCGTGGGCAACGTGCTGCGTGGCGACGACGCGTTCGGCGTGCGGGCGGTAGCTGCGTTCCGCGCGCTCGGCCTCCCCGGCGTCGTTTGCCTCGAGACCGGGATCGGCGGCATGCACCTGGTGCAGGAGCTGATGCGCGGCTACGACGCCGTCGTGCTGTTCGACGCCGTGGACCGCGGCGGCGCGCCGGGCCGGCTGACGGTGCTGGAGGCGGTGCTGCCCAGCCTGGAGGAGTTGTCCGAGACCGAGCGCCGCGACTATTTCTGCGAGACGCACTATGCCACCCCCATCCGCGCCCTGACCTTTGCACGCGAGGTCGGCGCGCTGCCGCCCTTTGTCCGCATCATCGGCTGTCAGATGGCCGACGCGGACGCCTACCGGATCGCCATGCACCAGGCCGTCGCCGCCGCCATCCCGGAGGCGGCGCGGCTCGCGGCCCAGCTCGTCGGCTCGCTGCGGGACCATGCTGCAGTCGCTTGAGCTGCGCGTTCGCGGCGTGGTGCAGGGCGTCGGGTTCCGCCCCGCGATCTGGCGGCTGGCGACGGAGTTGCGGCTCCAGGGCGACGTGTTGAACGACGGCGCCGGCGTGCTGATCCGCCTGGCCGGGCCGGACGCGGCCATTGCCGCCTTCCAGCGCCGGCTGCGGGACGAACCGCCCCCGCTGGCCCGCATCGACGCGATCGAGGCCACGTGGCCGGTTGCCGCCGCACGATTCGACGGCTTCAGCATCGCCGGCAGCCGCCCGGGAGCGATGGCCACCGCGGTCGCGCCGGACGCCGCCACCTGCGCCGACTGCCTGGCCGAGATCGCGGACACGTCCGCCCGGCGCTTCCGCTACCCCTTCACCAACTGCACCCAATGCGGCCCGCGCCTGACGATCCTGGAGACAGCACCCTATGACCGCGCCAACACCACGATGCGCGACTTCCGCATGTGCCCGGCCTGCCGCGCCGAATACGAGGACCCCGCCGACCGCCGCTTCCACGCCCAGCCCATCGCCTGCCCGGCCTGCGGCCCGCGTGCGACCCTCTCGGCGATGGACGCCTGCCCGGCCGCGCTTCCGCCCGGCGTGGACGCGGTGGCGATGGCGGCGTGCCTGGTCGCGGCGGGCCAGGTCGTCGCGCTGAAAGGCGTCGGCGGCTTCCACCTGGCCTGCGACGCCACCGGCGCGGCGGCAGTCGCGGCACTACGCCGCCGCAAGCGTCGCCCTAGCAAGCCCTTCGCCGTCATGATGCCCGACCTCGCGACCGCCCGCCGCTACTGCGCGATCGGGCCCGCCGAGGCCGCGCTGCTGCAATCCGCGGCGGCCCCGGTCGTGTTGCTCGACGCGACCGGGGCCGAGACGCTGCCCGATGCCGTGGCGCCAGGGTTGCGCAGCCTGGGCGTGATGCTGCCCTCCACGCCACTTCACCACCTGCTGATGATCGAACTGGGCCGGCCCGCGGTGATGACCAGCGGGAACCTGTCCGGCGAGCCGCAATGCGTGGACGGAGCGGAGGCGCGCGTGCGACTAGCCGTGATCGCCGATGCCATGCTCGACCACGATCGCCCGATCGTCGGCGCGATCGACGATTCCGTCGTGCGGATCATGGGCGGGCGCCCCGCGATCCTGCGCCGCGCCCGGGGCTATGCGCCGGCGCCGATCCTGCTGCCGCCGGGGTTCGAGGCTGCACCCCCGGTGCTGGCGATGGGCGGGGAGACGAAAGCGGCGTTCTGCCTCGTCGCGGAGGGCGGGGCGGTGCTGTCGCAGCACCTCGGCGACCTTGAGGACGCGCTGGCGTTCGACGCCTATCGCGGGGTGCTCGACCGGCATCGCCGCCTGCTCGGCCATCGGCCGCACCTCTGCGCGGTCGATGGCCACCCGGACTACCTGTCCCGTACGCTGGGCGAGGGCATCGCCGAGGCGGAGGGATTGGCGCTGGTCGAGGTGCAGCACCACCACGCGCACGTCGCCGCCTGCCTGGTGGAGAACGGCGTGCCGCTGCACGCGGCCCCGGTGCTCGGCATCGCGCTCGATGGGTTGGGCATGGGCGATGACGGCGCGCTCTGGGGTGGGGAAGTCCTGCTCGCCGGCTATTGCCGTTGCCGCCGGGTCGCGTCGCTGGAGGCCGTCGCCATGCCAGGCGGCGCCAGCGCGGTGCGGGAGCCCTGGCGCAACACGCTCGCCCATATCCTCGCGGCCGTGGGGTGGGCCGAATTCGCGGCGGCTTGCGGCGGGACGGACCTGCACCGGGGCCTGGCCGCAAAGCCGGTGGCCGCCGTCGCCAGCCTGATCCGCGCGGGCGTCAACGCCCCGCTTGCATCGTCTACCGGGCGGTTGTTCGATGCTGTCGCCGGCGCCATCGGCATCGCCTTCGACCGCCAGGGCTTCGAGGGCGAGGCCGCCAGCCGGCTGGAGGCACTTGCGGCCCCGGTGACCGGCGCGGCGCCGTACCCCTTCCATGCCGCGCCGGACGGAAACGGCCTCATGCGTCTCAGTCCGGCGCCGATGTGGCGGGCGCTCCTCGCCGACCTCGCGGCACGCAGCCCGCCCGCCATGATCACCGCCCGCTTCCACCTGGGCTTCGCCGCCGCCCTGGCCGGCATGGCCCTCACCTTGCTGCGCGAGCACGGCGCCGGGCGGACCGTGGCCCTGTCGGGCGGAAGCTTCCAGAACCGGCTGTTGCTGGAGACCTTGAAACGGCGGCTCGAGGCCGATGGCGTAACCGTGCTCGTCCATGCGAAGGTGCCGGCCAATGATGGCGGCCTCGCCTTGGGACAAGCCGCCGTCGCGGCCGCGCGGCATCTCGCGGCGGGTGATACGTAATCAGGGACGAAGCGCATGTGTTTGGGCGTGCCAGGCCAGATCATCGAGATCGTCGATCGCGACTTGCTGCTCGCGGTCGCCGACGTCGCCGGGGTGCGCCGCAAGGTGAACATCACCTGCATTATCGATGATGCCCACGCGCCGGAGGACTGCATCGGCGACTGGGTGCTGATCCATGTCGGCTTCGCGATGGCCCGCATCGACGAGGCCGAGGCCGCCGCGACCATGAAGGTGCTGACCGAGATGGGCGAGATGCAGGCGGAGATGCAAGCCATGCTGCGGACCGCATGAAATTCGCGCAGGAGTATCGCGACCCGGTGCTGGCCCAGGGCCTCCTCGTGCGGCTCCGCACAGAGGTCGCGCGCACCGCGGCCACCCGTGCCCGGCCGCTGCACGTCATGGAGGTATGCGGCGGCCACACCCATTCCATCTTCCGGCACGGGCTGCAGGACCTGGTGCCGCCGGAGATCGAGTTCATCCACGGTCCCGGCTGCCCGGTCTGCGTGCTGCCGATGGGCCGGGTCGACGACTGCATCGCCATCGCCGAGCAGCCCGGTGTGATCCTCACCACCTTCGGCGACGCAATGCGCGTGCCCGGCACCAAGAAGAGCCTGCTGCAGGCCAAGGCGGAGGGCGCCGACATCCGGCTGGTCTATTCGCCGCTCGACGCGCTGGCGATCGCGCGGCGCACACCGGACCGGCGCGTCGTGTTCTTCGCGCTGGGGTTCGAGACGACGATGCCCTCGACGGCGCTGACGGTGCTGCAGGCGCAGCGGGAGGGGATCGGCAACTTTTCGCTGTTCTGCAACCACATCACGGTGCCGCAGCCGATCCGCGCACTGCTCGACGACCCCGCCATGCGCCTCGACGGCTTCATCGGCCCTGGCCATGTCAGCATGGTGGTCGGCACCCGGCCCTTCGACTTCATCCCCCGCGACTACGGCAAGCCATTCGTGGTCGCCGGGTTCGAGCCGCTGGACCTGCTGCAATCCATGCTGATGGTGGTGACGCAGATCGCCGAGGGGCGGGCGGAGGTCGAGAACCAGTACGCCCGCATTGTCCCGCGCGACGGCAACAGGCCGGCACTGGCCGCCATCGAGGCGGTGTTCGAGCCGCGGGAGCGGTTCGAGTGGCGAGGCCTGGGTGAGATCGATGCGTCGGGCGTGAAGCTGCGCCCGGCCTTCGCCGCCTACGATGCCGAGCGCCTATTCGATGTGGGGTACGGAAGGCGGCAGGAGGTGGCCGACCCGGTGGACGCCCGCTGCGGCGACGTGCTGAAGGGCGTGCTGAAGCCGATCGCCTGCCCGCTGTTCGGGACCGTGTGCAACCCCGAGACCCCCGTTGGCGCGCTGATGGTGTCGTCCGAAGGCGCCTGCGCCGCCTACCACCAGTACGCCGGCGCCCGCGCCGGGGTGCAGTACGCCGGCGCGCGCGCCGGGGTGGCAGCCTGACGCTCCCGTTCCGCCGGTCGGGGCGGCTCCGCGCTGACACCGTGACCCTGGCCCATGGCGGCGGCGGCAAGGCGATGCGCGACCTTATCGACGACGTCTTCGTTGCCGTCTTCGACAACCCGGCGATGGGCGAGATGGAGGACCAGGCGCGCCTGGACATCGCATCGCGCGTCGCCGATGGCGGGCGGCTCGCCTTCACCACGGACTCGTTCGTCGTCGATCCGCTGTTCTTCCCCGGCGGCGACATCGGCAAGCTGGCGGTCTGGGGCACCGTCAACGACCTGGCCGTGGGCGGCGCCACCCCGCTTTGGCTGTCGGCCGCCTTCATCATCGAGGAGGGGTTCGCGGTGGCATCGTTGCGGCAGGTCGCGGCATCGATGCGCGCGGCGGCTGACACAGCCGGCGTTACGATCGTCACGGGCGATACGAAGGTCGTGGGGCGGGGTGCGGCCGACAAGCTGTTCGTCACGACGGCAGGGATCGGCGTGATCCCGCCGGGCCGGGACCTGTCGGCCCGCGCAATCCGGCCCGGCGACCGCGTCCTGGTGAACGGCCGCCTCGGCGAGCATGGCGCCGCGATCCTGGCCGCGCGGGGCGACATCGAGTTGGAGACCAGCATCGAGAGCGACTGCCGCCCGTTGAATGGCTTGGTGACGGCTCTGCTGGAAGCGGCGCCGGGCACGCGGGCGATGCGCGACGCGACGCGCGGCGGGATCGCGGCAGTGCTGAACGAGATGGCGATGGCGGCCCGGATCGGCATCGTGCTGGAGGAAACGGCGTTGCCGATGCGCAGCGACGTGCAGGGGTTCTGCGAGATCCTGGGGCTCGACCCGCTCTATCTCGCCAACGAGGGCGTCCTCGTCGCGTTGGTGCCGCCCGGCCAGGCGGAGGCCGCGCTGGCGGCAATGCGGGCCCACCCTGCGGGCGAGGGGGCCGCGATCATCGGCGCCATCGCGGCGGAGCGGCCGGGGACGGTCGCCATGAATACCGCGTTCGGCGGCGCCCGGATCGTCGATATGCTTGTGGGCGAGCAGTTGCCCCGCATTTGCTAAAGCGACCGTGGACGCTCGAGCACCAAGGCCAAGCCCAGCACGGTAACGACGATCCCAAGGCCAGGAAACACTGACAGCCACCAGGCGCGGAACAGGAATTTCTGCGCGTTGTTCAGCAGGGTGCCCCAACTGATCAGGTTCGGGTCGCCGAGCCCGAGATAGCTCATTCCCGCCTCCGTCAGGATCGCGCCGCTGGCGATCAGCGCCGTCATTGGCAGCACGGCGACGACAGCGTGCGGCAGGACGTGCCGCAGGGCGACACGCAGCGGATGCGCCCCCAGTGCCCGGGCGGCGGCGACGAAATCGCGCTCGCGCAACGAAAACACCTCTGCCCGGACGACCCGCGCCAGCCCGCCCCACCCGGTCAGCGCCAGCACCACGACGAGGTTGACCAGGCTGTTGCCGAACAGCGCCACCACGACGATGGCCAGGAAGAACCGCGGCACCACCTGGAAGAACTCGGTCGCCCGCATCACGGCATCGTCCATCCAGGGCCGCCCGAACCCGGCGGCGCACCCCACCACCAGGCCCAGCGCCGCGGACAGCGCCGCGACGGAAGCGCCGGTCACCAGCGACGTCCGGGCGCCATGGATCACCGCCGCGAGCATGTCCCGACCCAGGTCGTCGGTGCCGAACGGGAATGCCAGCGAGGGCGGCAGGAACGGCGCCGCGGCGCCGGCGAACGGATCGCCGGGCGCAATTAACGATCCGAACACGGCGCAGACGACGGATGGCGCGAGGAAGGCCGCCCCCAACCAGGCCGCACGATGTTGGCCCCGTCCGCTGTGGCCGCCCTCAGGCGCCCGCATGCGCGTCCAGCCGGATGCGCGGGTCGATCAGCGGATACAGCAGGTCCGTCACGAGATTGGCGGTCAACGTCACGGCGCTGATGCACAGGAACAGCCCGAGCAGCAGCGGATAGTCGCGGTTCAGCGACGCCGCGACGACCAGCCGCCCGAGCCCGGGCCAGCCGAACACCGTTTCCACCAGCACCGCCCCGGCCAGCAGGTAGCCGATCCGCCCGCCGATCAGCGTCACGATCGGCAGCAGGGCGTTGCGCAGCGCGTGCCGCCGCCGGGCGGTCGATTCGTCCAGGCCCTTCGCCAGGGCCGTGAGGAAATACGGAAGCTGCATCTCGTCCCGCACCCGGGCCCGGGTCACGACCGTCGTCATGGCCAGATCGTGCAGCGCGAAGGCGAGGATCGGCAGGACCAGGTGATGTGCTACGTCCAACGCTCCCGCCAGGCCGCTCCCGTCCAGCCGCGGGTTGCGCATTCCCTGCACTGGGAACCACCCCAGCCCATAGGCGAACAGCAGGGCCAAAAGTTGCGCCGACCAGAACATCGGCACGGCGTATGCCGCGGTCATGACGGCCACCATGCCGAGCCCTGACGCCGGTTCCGACCGTCGAAGCGTCGCGATCCCGAGCCAGATTCCGAGCAGGCTGGACAGGACCAGGCCCGGCAGCACCAGCAGCAGGGTCGCCGGCAACCGGTCGAGGATCACCGCCATCACGGATTGCTTGTAGAAATAGGACTTGCCCAGGTCGCCCGTGAGCACGTGGCCGAGGTAGCGGAGGTATTGCTCGGACAAGGGCCGGTCCAGGCCGTACAGCGCCTCGACGGTCCGTTGATACTCCGCCGTGCTGAACTCGCCGGTCAGCGCAACCAGCGGGCCGCCGGGTGCGGCGTGGATCAGCACGAAAGTCAGCGTGACGATACCGAGCAGGGCCGGGATGAGCTGCAGCGCGCGCCGGAGCACATAGCGCATGGCGCCCGCCGGATCGTGCTACCGCGTGGTCCAGGCCCGTTCGGCCAATTGCCCGGTCCACGGCGCGAAGTCGTGGAAGACGGTGCGGTAGGCGGAGGTGAAGTCGGTTTCGACAAGCCACCAATAGGGCAGGTCTTTGGCGACGATCCCCTCGATCTCCCGGTACAGCGCCGTCCGGTCGTCCAGCTTGGCCGTGGCGCTCGCTGCGGCGAACAGTTCGTCGACCCGCGGGTTGCGATAGGCGGCGGCGTTCGAGAAGGGGATGTTGCCGATGTTGGTGGACACATACATCCGGCGCACGCCGAGGTCGGGGTCGAGGCCGTTGCAGTACGAGATCAGGTTCAGGTCGAAGTCGCGCTTGGCGAACACCGTCTCCACAAAGGCGGCGCGGTCCAGCGGGCGCAGGGTCAGTTTGACCCCGATCTGCGCCAGGTTCTGCCGCATGACTTCGCCGTACTTGGTAAAGGTCGGGAAGTGCGCGATGTCGAGAGCGAGCCGCGTGCCGTCCGGGCCCGGCTTGTAGCCGGCCTCGTCCAGCAGCGCCCGCGCCTTCTCCGGCGCGTAGTCGTAGCGCGCCAGGCTGCCGGGCGCATGGGCCCAGGGAATGCCGCTCGAGATCGGCGCCTCGGCCACCCGGCCCTGGCCGAAGATGACCTGGCGCAGCATCTGTCCGCGGTCGATAGCATGGGCCAACGCCTCCCGAACGCCGGGCTTGGCCGTGGCGGCGCGCTCGAGGTTGAAGCTCACCGTCATGATGCAGTTGCTGCCGCCGGACTCCCGCGTGGTGCCGACCAGGCCGATGCCTGACGTCTTCTGCAGGCGCTCGATATCGGGCCCGGAGACGCTGCTGACGTAATCGACCTCGCCGCCGATCAAGGCGAGCAGGCGGGTGTTGTCGTCCGGGATGATCCGGATCACCAGCTTGTCGAGATAGGGCAGGCCCGGCTTAAAGTAGTCGGGGTTGCGGACGAGAGTCGCGCCGTCGCCCACGCGGTATGTCTCGAGCCTGAACGGCCCGGTGCCGATCGGCTTCAAGTTGGCCGGATTGGCGTTGGGGTCGCCCGCGGAAAACAGGTGCTTGGGCAGGATCGGCGCCTCGGTCACGTCGAGGCCCTGCAGCAGCGCTCCATAAGGCTTCTTGAGCCGGAAGACGACCGTGCGTTCGTCGGGCGTGTCGATGCGCTCGACCATGGCGCCGAGGCCCGCCTTGGTGCGGGCGTGATACTTGAACAGCACCTCCTCGAAGGTGAATTTGACGTCTGCCGAGGTGAGCGTGGCGCCATCGTGCCAGCGCACGCCGGGTGCCAGGGTGAAGGTGAAGACGGTGCTGTCGTCGCTGACCGTCCATTTCAAGGCGAGGTCCGGCACTGGGCGAAGGTCCTTGTCGAGCGCCACCAGCCCATTGAAGAGCGAGTCTGCGACGGCATGGACATTGGAGCTCGTGGTGATCCCGGGGTTGAACTGTCCGGGGTCGGCGACGACGGCGATCACCGCCACCCCGCCACGCACAGGAGCACGCACAGGAGTCTGCGCGACAGCCGAGGGCAAGCTCGCTCCGAGGACGGCCCAGGATGCGCTCCCCGCACGCAGAATGGCGAAAGCGACCTTAGACCACAGGCGATCCACGATGCTTGTCCTCCCGCCACATGGGACAGGGGATGTCCCGCCAGCTCGTTGTTTCGCACCTTCCAGAATGAAATTCCACATGCGGGTATGCAGACTGCACGGCGGCACTGGTTTCCTCAACATTAAGCAGGGCGCAGCCCGTCGCCGAGGGCAAGCGCGCACCGCTCCGCAGTCGGCTCATCGTCTGCCAACAGTCGCACAGTCCGCCAGCCGCGCCCGGCCCCGTTCGTGCAAGGCTGTGGGGGTGGGTTACACTCTATTTCTACCCTGGCCGGCGCTCGGCCTGGCGCCCAACGGGAAGAATGCCGACCAATGCCCTTCCGCATCCAGATCGGGCCGCCGCAGATCGCCATCCACCAAGGCCAGACGGTGATGGTCAGCGAACTCGACGGGCAGGTCAGGCCGCCCGGCGAGATGGGCTTGTACTTCCGCGACACTCGCATCGTCAGCGCCTGGGCCATCACCGCCAACGGCGAGAAGTGGGCGCTGCTGAACGGCGGCGCCGTGACCTACTACGCCGGCCGCGTGTTCATGACGAATCTCGCCTTCAATACCAAGGATGGTCCGGTACCGGCCCACAGCATCGGGCTGGTGCTCAGCCGCTCCATGGGTGGGGGCATGCACGAGGACCTCGACCTTATGAACCACGGCCCGGAGCCAGTGGCATTCAACCTGGAGATCACG